>ERZ773188.1378-NODE-1378-length-27213-cov-3.300133_pt1 | contig 27213 bp, 20 predicted proteins | sample MGYA00581011_ERZ773188 | MGnify/ENA primary metagenome ERZ773188 (study PRJEB29015, sample SAMEA2737798) | human gut metagenome | biome: human gut; feature: human-associated habitat; material: faeces | place: China | collected 2012 ...
ATGGAAAAGATTCTCGCCGAGCGTCTGAAAGCGGCAAATGTTCCGGCCATGGTCGTAACAATGGGCGGCGACGGAGCGGTTTATGCGGAAGCAGACGGAGAGAGCGGCTTCTGCCCGGCGCAGAAAGTACAGGTAAAAGATACAACAGGAGCCGGTGATGCGTTCTGCGCAGGTGTTTCCGCCGGTCTGACCTATGGAAAAACGATTGGCAAGGCAGTTGAAATCGGTACGCGTCTTGCTGCATCCGTCATCACATCGTCGGAAAATGTCTGCCCGCGCTTCCGCCCGGAAGAGTTCGGCATCGAGGCATAGAAGGGGGCAGAAATGAAGTTACTGTACGGAACCGGCAACCCGGCAAAACTCGACGCGATGCGTCACCGCCTTGCCGGTCTTGGGATTGAGCTGATCGGGCTGAAAGATCTTGGCGGTGTTAAGCAGCCAGAGATTATCGAGGATGGAAAAACGCCGCTGGAAAATGCCAAGAAAAAGGCGGAGGCGTATTTCAACGCGCTTCATATGCCGGTGTTCTCCTGTGATTCCGGTCTGTATTTTGACAACGTGGCAGAGGACGACCAGCCCGGCGTCCATGTGCGGACCGTGAACGGAAAGTATCTGTCCGATGAAGAAATGACCGCGCATTACGCCGCCCTTGCAGAAAAGTACGGCGGCCTGACGGGACGCTACAAAAACGCAGTTTCGCTGATTCTTGATGCGGACCACCGCTATGACGCGATGGACCCGTCAATGGAGAGCGCTCCTTTCCGCATGGTCAGCACACCCCATCCGATGAGCAAAAAAGGCTTTCCGCTCGACCGTCTGTCGATCGATCTGCGGACCGGAAAATATTATTACGATCTGAATGAGCAAGAAGCCGCGCTCGATCAGCTTGCCGTGGAAGACGGTTTTCTGCAGTTTTTTGAGCGGGCAATGGAGGAATACCATAAAATGGAACGATATGAACTTCGAACCATCCGCCAGGACGAAATGGAACAGGGCGTTGCCATTGAGCTGGCGTGCTTTCCGCCGAATGAGGCGTGCTCCGAAAAGAGCATGCGCGAGCGGGTGCAGTACGCGCCGGAGCTGTTTCTGGCGGCAGTAGACAAAGAAACCGGAAAAATCGCCGGAACGCTGAACGGACTTGCAACAAACGAGACAAAATTCCGTGATGCCTTTTTCGATGAAATCAGTCTGTACGACCCGAAGGGAGAAAACGTCATGCTGCTGGGTCTCAGTGTCCTGCCGGAATACCGCGGCCAGGGAATCGCCCGCGCGCTGATGGAAGAGTACAGCCGCCGGGAACAGAAAAACGGAAGAAAACAGCTCATTCTGACCTGCCTGCAGGATAAGGTGGAGATGTACAAAAAGATGAATTTCCGCGACGAGGGAATCTCCGCATCCACCTGGGGCGGCGAGGAATGGCATGATATGACGAGAAAATTAAACGATTAAGAAAATTTGCAGAGAAAATCTCTTGTGTTAAAGTTTGCTGTAAGCGTTATAATAAAGAAAATCAAGCAAAACAGGAGGAACAACCATGAGCAGAGTAAATTTTGGAGCAAAACCAAACATGTATCCACTTCCGGTTCTGATTATTGCAACATATGACAAAGATGGCAACCCGGATGCCATGAATGCTGCATGGGGTGTAGTCACAGATTTCAATGAGATCTCCATCAGCATGGGCGACCACAAGACAACAGACAACCTTGCCGCAACCGGTGCCTTCACCGTCAGCATGGCAACCGAGGATACTGTTGTTGGCTGCGATTACGTCGGCATCGAGTCCGGCAGAAAAGTTCCGGATAAATTTGCACGCGCCGGTTTCCATGCAACGAAGAGCGAATTCGTCAACGCGCCGCTGATCGACGAGCTTCCGATGGCACTGGAGTGCAAAGTGAAAAGCTTTGACAACGGCATTCTGGTCGGCGAGATCGTGAACGTCTGCGCAGACGAGAGCGTTCTGACCGACGGAAAGATCGACCCGAAAAAACTGAAACCAATCGCCTTCGACCCGGTCAACAACACCTATCTCGCCATGGGCGACAAAGTCGGCGACGCATTCGGTTCCGGAAAAGCCCTGAAATAAACACAGATGATGACATGACAGCAAATATGTAAAAATTTTATATATTCCCCTTGACAAACCGCCTCCATAGTCTTATGATATGTATAAATTTTATATATATAAATATTTTACATATCAGAAACTAACGGAGGTGGTTTTTTATGTATTTTCCGGTATCAGCACTGCTGATCGAATTTATGATCCTGTCGATTGTGAATCGGGAAGATTCTTATGGATATGAAATCAGCCAGACGATCAAACTGGTTGCAGACATCAAAGAGTCGACACTGTACCCGATCCTGAAAAAACTGGAAAAGGCGGGCTACGTGACGACGTATTCCGCAGAGTACCAGGGCAGAAAACGGAAGTATTATTCGATCACAGAAGCAGGAAAAACACAGATGGCGTACCTGCAGGGCGAATGGAAGTCCTACCGTGACACCATTGACGACATCATCGAGTGGAGGAAAAAAGAATGACGAGTGGGGAATATCTGAAACAATTGGAAAAGTATCTGAGGAAGCTTCCGCAGAGCGACTATGAAGATGCGATGGAATACTTCACCGAGTATTTTGCAGATGCCGGTCCGGAAAATGAGCAGGCCGTGATCAAAGAACTCGGAACACCGAAACAGGCAGCCGCCGAGCTGATGCGGAATCTTCTGGACAAAAAAGTAGATGAACGCGAGGCAATGGAAAAGGAAGAAAAACAGAAAGAGAAGAAAAAAACGACAGGCGCCAACGTCGTCTGGATCGCGATTCTCGCCCTGTTTGCAGCCCCGGTCGGAGCCCCGATTCTGATCAGCATTCTCATCGTTCTGCTCTGCGCGGCCCTCTGTGCGGCACTGCTTGATATGAGCGTCTTTCTGATTGCAGTTGTCGGCGTGGCCGCCGGAATTAAGATGCTGCTGCGCGGCATTCTGGCAGTCTCGGTTTCCTTCGGCGGATTCTGTTTTATTACCGGAATGGGCGTTTTCATGCTGGGAATCAGTATTCTGTGCGCGGTGTTCGGCGTATACTTTGCAAAATGGATGGGACGGCTGTTCGTGTGGTGTACACGTAAGGTAACGAAAAAAGGAGGAAGCAGATCATGAAAAAATGGACAAAAACAGCATTACTGACAGGATGTGCCTGCTGTATTGCCGGTGCAGTGCTGATGTTCAGCGGATGGGCAAGCGGCGGAAAAGCATACGCGGAAACGTATGATCTGAATGCGATGAGCGGTTCTGCGAAGAAGGAAGACGGCATTTCCACACAGGAAAAGATAAAACTTGATGATTTTGATGAACTGCAGGCAGACCTTACGATCGGCGACCTGAACATCCTTCCGTCCGGTGACGATTCCTGTTATCTCGCCTGGCGGATTCCGTCGAAAAAAGGAGAGACTGCAGTGGAATATCGCGTGCGGGACGGTGTTCTGAGCATCGAAGAGACAAGCGCAGTGTCCGATACGATTTACATTAATATTGACTTTACGGAAGAAATCTTAAGTGGCGGTAAACAGTCGGAAACAGGAGTGATTCTGTATGTACCGGAAAAGAAGGTACTGAAAAAAATAGAGGTAACGATGGGATTCGGTGATGTGCAGATGAATGGCATCCAGGCGGAAAGCGGAAGACTGCAAAATGCGGATGGAGATATCACACTTTTCGGATGTGACATGCAGAATATCAAATGCAAAGCAGATTACGGTGATGTGGAACTGAAGAGCGGAACGTGGGAGAATGGGTCGATCACGCTGGAGGATGGCGATGCGAAAATCCAAAATACGAAGCTTTCCGGAGACGTGTCGGTGGAAAACTCCTACGGCGATATTGAACTTGAACTGGGTAAAAAAGATCTGGAACGGCTGGAAATTACGGCAAAGACAGATTTTGGGGAGATCGATGTACCGGATACCATGGAGAATCTGATGCAGAAAGAGGAGGACGAGCAGAGCTTTTCTTATGTACCGGATCAGCCAGCGGGCAGAATCACACTGATGACAAAGGATGGTGATATCTCGTTGGAAAACGATTAAGCGTTTCTGAATGTTCAGGGACATATGAAATTCCAGAAAAATCGCAAAGCATGCCCGCATGAATGAGCGTTTTTGGAAAATAAGACAAAAGTGACAAAAACACAGGAGGCTGTTTGGATGGTTTCACCAGAAAAAGGGAAATGATCCAAACAGTCGCTTGTTTTTTGTACTTAAATTTTCAGCTTTTAACTTGATTTGTAGATTGCGGTGCTTTAAAATAAAAGTAATAAAGCGTTGTGGAACGGGCTCCACAGACCGGCAGCGGGGGAAAAGCCGGAACGAATCAGTAGAAAACAGCCCAGTGTCAGAAGAGGAGTTAGGAGAAACTATGGCAAGTATTAGAGATGTCGCGATCAAAGCGGGAGTGGGAATCGGAACGGTATCCCGTGCACTCAATGGGAGCGGGTATATTTCCGATGAAACAAAACAGAAGATTATGCAGGCGGTGGAGGAACTGAACTATAAACCAAATGAGCTTGCCCAGAACCTGTTCCGCAACAAGTCCGGTTTTATCGGAATTGTTGTTAAGAATCTTTCACATCCGTTTATGGCATCTCTGGTGAAACATGTCGAGAATAATCTGTACACCAATGGCTACAAGTGCATGCTCTGCGAGGTTGGGGACAATCCGAACCGCATCGAGGAATTTGTGGAAATGCTGCAGCGAAATGTCATGGACGGCATTATCTGCTGTGCGGATATCCCGTCTTCTGTCAGCCTGGCGGAAATTCACCGTCCGATTGTCATGATTGACCGCTACGTCACCGAAGGGATTCCGTGTATACATTCCGACCATAAGCGCGGCGGTGAGCTTGCGGCGCAGGCGCTTTTGAGCGCAGGATGTAAGAATGTGCTCTATTTTGCATCGAGTGCAACAGAGCGTGGTTGCTCCATGGATCGTTACCGACGGTTTGCGGAAGTCTGCAAACAGCATAAATGTAAAATTACAGCGATTGATGCCGGAAGCAAGATTCTGAATTTTCAGAGCGGCCCGACGATCTGGAAAAAATACATCAGCCATTTTGATGGAATTGATGGACTCTTTACAGCCGATGTCACAGCGGCAGCGTGCATGAAGATGCTGCAGAAAAAAGGGATTAAGATTCCGAAAAAACTGAAGGTGGTTGGCTACGACGGCCTGGATTTTACCCGCTTTTTGACACCGGAGCTGACGACGGTCTGTCAGAATGTGCCGGAAATCGCAAAGCGGAGCGTGGACACAATCATCCGCATGATTGACGGAAAGAAGATTGAGGAGATGGAGCAGATTGTGGATGTGACCTTCCGAAAAGGAGAAAGTACCTGAAGATAACAAAACAGGGAATTACCGAATTTTGCATCATTTTCCGGGATTGCGATAGAACAGAAGAAGAACAGATATCAGAGACACTCGATCTGAAAAGAAAGGGTGTCTCTTTTTCATGTATAAAATAAAAATGAAATAAAACCAACTTATATACGGCAAAAGGGCAGAAAGACTGAGCAAAAGGATATGAAATCGCTGCTGAAACAGTTGCAATTGTCGAAAAAATAGTGAAAAACGGAAAAGTGGAACATATGGAACAGGAAAAGCATGGAACAGCGGAACATGTGGAACAGGAGAATGGGAGAAGAAAGAAGATAAGTGTGAATTTTATGAAAAACAGGATGCATATTGCACAAAAACACAAAATAAAAATTGTGAAAATATTGAAAATGACGAAAAAATAGTGATGATTTGTTGACATTGGGCGAACTGCGTACTATGATACAGGTATGGAACAGGTTCCACAAGGCAAAGTGCCAAAACGGAAACGATGCAAATGTGGAACGAAAAGCGGTTGGTAAAGCTTTTAGAGAAATAAGGAGGGAACTATGAAGAAAAAAACGTCATCGCCGAAAACGGCAGAAAGTGGAAAATTGAAAAAAGCGCTCTCGTGCTGGCAGCTGTACATCCTGCTGATTCCTGCACTGATCTGGCTGATCGTTTTTGCTTACTATCCAATGTACGGCCTGATCATCGCCTTTAAAGATTTTAAAGGCCGCATGGGAATCATGGGAAGTCCGTGGGCAGATCCGATCTTCAAGTATTTCAAGATGTTCTTCAGTACCAGTATTGCCATGACGGCAATCAAGATCGTCATCAGTCTGGAGAGCCTGATCATCGGATTCCCGATTCCGGTTATCTTCGCACTCTTACTGAACCAGGTACAGAGAAGCGGACCGAGACGAATCATCCAGACCATCTCCTACGCACCGTACTTTATGTCAAACGTAGTTGTAGTCAGCCTGATTTCCGTACTGTTTTCCGCAAACGGTCTTGTAAACCACGCGGTTATGGGAGCCGGCGGAAAAGCAATCATGTTCACCAGCCTTCCGGAGTACTTCCGCAAACTTTTCATCGGAAGTAACATCTGGCAGACGATGGGATTCAACGCCATCATCTTCATCGCAGCACTGACCGCAATCAGCCCGGAATATTACGAAGCAGCAACGATGGATGGTGCTTCCAGATTTCAGAAGATCCTTTACATTGATTTACCTCTGATTATGCCGACCATCATCCTGATGCTGATCCTTCAGGTAGGTAACATTATGAACGTGGGATATGAGAAAGCTTATCTGATGCAGAACGGTACCAACACAACCGTCAGTGAGATCATTTCGACATACGTATACAAAGTAGGTCTCCAGACCGCACAGTACAGTTTTGCGACAGCCGTTGGCTTATTTAACTCCGTTGTAAACTTCATTATTCTGGTTATCACAAACGCAGTTGCAAAGAAGACCAGCGATATCAGTATTTTCTAAGAGTCAGGGGGCTTGAAAAATGGCAAATAATAACACTGTGAAAAAGAAAAAAGTAAAAATGAGTACGGGAGACAAGGTCTTTACTGTGATCAATACCGTTATCATGATCCTTGTCTGTATCGCAATTGTATATCCTCTGTACTACGTGCTTCTGGCATCTGTTACAGACCCGATTGTTGTAAGCTCCGGTAAATTCCTTCTCTATCCGGAAGCGTGGTACGCCAACGGATATGCAACCACACTGAAATATCAGCCGCTCTGGACTGGCTATGCAAACACCATCAAGTATACCGTATTAGGAACGCTGATTTCCCTGGTCTGCACAATTCCGGCCGGCTATGCACTTTCCAGATACGATATGGTAGGAAGAAAACCAATCATGTTCCTGTTCACCTTCACGATGTTCTTCAGCGGCGGCATGATTCCGATGTACTTAACGGTACAGCAGCTGCACATCTACAACACAACATGGGCAATGGTTCTTCCAGTAGCAGTATCTGCTTACAACCTGATCGTATGCCGCTCCTTCTTTGAAAGCGGTATTCCGGTCGAGCTTCTCGAAGCAGCAAAAATTGACGGTTGCAGCGACTTTGGATTTTTCTTCAAAATTGCAATTCCGCTGTCGAAAACCATCATCGCAGTTATGTGTCTGTTCTATGCGACTGCAATGTGGAACCAGTTCTTCAATGCACTGATGTTCCTGCAGGATGACGGCAAGATGCCTCTTCAGGTCGTTCTTCGAAACCTGGTACTGATGAACCAGTCCAACCAGATGGGAAGTAGTGCTTCTGAGATGGTAACAAAACAGAAACTGGCTGAGCAGTTAAAATACTGCGTTGTAGTTGTTTCCGCATTCCCGCTGCTGTGCGTATATCCTTTCCTGCAGAAATACTTCGCAAAAGGTGTTACGATCGGTGCAGTCAAGGGCTGATACAGAACAGAAAAGTTATCGTTACAGAGTTCATGGCTACAACAGACATGATTTTATAGTAGAAACACAAAAATATTTACGTATTTCACTGCCGAAAAGGCAGCAAAATAAAGGAGGAACAACATGAAGAAAAAAATCGTATCCGTATTACTGGCAAGCCTTATGGTAACCAGCATGCTCGCAGGCTGTGGAAACAGCTCGGGCAGCTCAAGCAGCTCCGGTGCAGGAAGCACAGGAGGAGACACCACATCTGCATCCGGTACAGAGGCAGGTGACACAGGTCTCACAGCAGAAGAGCAGGAAGCAGTAGATGAGGGAATCATCCAGCTCGATGGTACTCTTCCGATCATCAAAGATCCGGCAAAATTCGAAGAGAAATACGGAAAAATTTCCGCTCTGATCGTAAACTCTGCAGACAGAACCGTAGAAGTAGGCGACCTGGCTATGTGCAAGAAATGGTTCGAGGACACAGGAGTAGAGTTTGACTGGCAGCCGATCCCGCAGGAGAGCGCAACAGAGAAAATCAACCTGATGCTTTCTTCCGGACAGGATCTTCCGGATGTATTCTGGAACTTCGGCGATGGTAAATCCGGAAACACCGTAGTTCAGTACGCAGACCAGGATGTATTCCTTCCAACCGAAGGCCTGATCGAAGAGTATATGCCGAACCTGAAAGCATTCCTCGATGACAATGAGCAGTATCAGCTTGAAATCACCGCTCCGAACGGCCATAAATATGGATTCCCGTACGTAGAGGAAATGAAAGGTCTTGTATTAACACCTGGACCATTCGTGATTAACAAAACATGGCTGGATAAAGTAGGCAAAGAAGTGCCGACAACCGTAGACGAGTGGGTAGACTGCCTGAAAGCATTCCGCGACGGCGGCGATCTGAACGGCAACGGCGAAGCTGATGAAATCCCAATGGCAACCTGGTTCGGTGCAACCGATACCTTTGGTTCCTACAACCTGTTCTATCGTTTCACAGGTGCATTCGGATGCGCTGACTCCTACTGCGGCGGAAATGCATATGCGGATCACTTAAGACTGGTTGATGGAAAAGTTACCTTCACTGCAACAGACGAAGCATTCAAGAAAACAGCAGAATTCTTCAATATGCTGTATGAAGAAGGACTGATCTGGAACGGCTCCTTCGAGGCAGACTCCAGTATGGCATTCAACGCTTCCCTGATCAAAGAGAACGTTGCAAAGATCGGTTCCTTCGGTGTCTGGGGCGATCAGGAAATTACAAACCAGGAAGTACATGATCAGTACGTAGCAGTTCCAAGACTGCAGGGCGAAGACGGTATGACCGGTTTCGAGTGTAACTACTCTGAGTTGCAGGATTCTTCCGATACAGCAATCACAACAACCTGCAAATTCCCGCACGTTGTTGCAAGATTTGTAGATTACATGGTAGGCGATCCGGAAATTTCTGTTACATCTAACTGGGGTGCAATCGGATACAACTATGAGAAAGACGAGGACGGTATTCTTCGTACACCACTTGATGAAAATGGAAACTACAAACCTCTGAATCCGGAGTATAAGAACTTTGGTGAGGCTCGTGTAAACTCCACAACCTGCCGTGGTTCTATGATCGTTCAGAACGAATACTATGACACCGTTTGCGGATACACCTTCGATGCAGTAAAACTTCTCGAGATGCAGAAAGAAAACGGTAAAGATGACATCATGGAAGAGTATGACACTATTCCGCGTGTTCTGATGACCCAGGAAGAGATTCAGCGTCTGGCACAGATTCAGCCGACCATCTCCGATATCGTTGATCGTTACATCACCACATGGGTAACCGGCGGCGTTGATGATGCAAGCTGGGATTCCTATAAAACAGAGCTGGAAGGCGCTGGCTTGAATGAACTGGTTGAGAGTTACCAGGGCGCAGTAGATCGAGCAGCTTCTGCAGCAAACTAAAAATCGTGCGAAAAGCGATTACGAAAAAACAGTAACGTAAACGATTTACAATTGATATTCTATAACTAAAGAAATTCTAAATGTGGCCATGTTGTATCCCATATAACATGGCCATATTTAAAAAGAAGACTATTTCGTTTGTATTTCTTTTTGTTGAAGTTCCAAATGGAAAACGATAAAATAGGAAAAGAGAGAACAGGAAAAGAGGGATCCTATGAGTAAACAGGGAAAAAGAGATTTTAGACCGAACATTCATTTTACACCGGAGAAAAACTGGAACAACGATCCGAACGGACTGATTTACATCGATGGTATCTGGCATCTGTATTATCAGAATAACCCAAATGACGTTGTATGGGGACCGATGCACTGGGGTCATGCAATATCGAAAGACCTGATTCACTGGGAGCATCTGCCGGTCGCCCTGTACCCGGATGAGATCGGAACGATGTACTCCGGAAGTATGGCATACGATGAAAATAACACCAGCGGATTTGCGAAATACGGTGAGAAGCCGATGGTGGCTGTCTACACGGCGCACAATATGGAAACGGGTCTGGAGCAGCAGTGTATTGCATACAGCCTGGATCAGGGAAAGCATTTTGAAAAATATTATGGCAATCCGGTCATCAAAAACCCGGGCGTACCGGATTTCCGCGATCCGCGCGTCTTCTGGAATGATAAAAAGGACTGCTGGAGCCTTGTTCTGGCATCCGGCGACCACGCAGAGTTTTATGCATCCCAGGATCTGAAAAACTGGAAGAAAACAGGCGAGTTCGGTGTCGGTGTCAATAAAGTGCCGACCGTATGGGAATGCACCGATCTGATCCGTGTTAAAACAGGAAATGAATTTGACGGGTTCAAATGGATTCTGATAGTCAGTATGATACATCCGGGAACCGAAGGCCGTGCCAATATACAGTATTTCGTCGGTGATTTTGACGGAGATACCTTCCAGTGCACTGAGATCACAGACGAGCCGCTGTGGATTGATTTCGGATTCGACAACTATGCGGGCGTAACGTATGGAAACTACGACCGTCCGGTTTACCTTGGATGGGGCGTTAATCCGCTCTACGCGAATTTTGTTCCGACTGGTGAGTATTCCGGCCTGATGACACTGCCGAGAGAACTTTCTCTCTGTGAGACCGAGGAGGGCTACCGCCTGAAAACAAAACCGTTCGGTATCGACGAGTACCGTGCGGGCGCATTCCCGATCGGAAATCAGAAACCGCTGCTGACCGAGAGCTTTGGACTTCTCGTGCAGGGTAATTTTGGAAGAATTGCACTGAAAAACAGCAGAGGTGAGGAAGTAGTCATCGAAGTAACGGTGGACAGCATCACGGTGGACCGCTCCAAGAGCGGCGACCTTAGTTACTTTGATGATGTAGATCCGAAGCTCTTCAAAAAAGAGGATCTGCTGGTATCCACAACAAAACGTCACATGCGTGGAAATGTCAACATGGAGATTATTTTTGACGTTTCCTATCTGGAGATTTATGCAGATGGTGGTCTGGAGACCGCTTCCGTATGCGTTTATCCGGATGCACCGTATCAGGTGGTTTCCACAGACGGAGATCTGGAAGTGAAAATGTACACCATTAAAAAATAGGGGATAGAAACATTTATAAACGGTAACGATGCAGCATGACAGAATTGAGATGAGACTCAGAAGTGTTACCATGTATAAAAAATTAATAAAAACGACGGATGTCTGCAAAGCCGATGGAAGTGGTTTTGCAGACCGTTGTTTATTCTGGGAGGTTTTACAAAAATGATGAAAAAAAGAGATTACAGACCGAAAATTCACTTTTCACCGGAAGAAGGCTGGATGAACGACCCGAATGGCATGGTTTATGTAGATGGCGTGTACCACTTCTTTTATCAGAAGTACCCGTATGATACCAGCTGGGGACCGATGCACTGGGGGCATGCAACATCCCGCGACCTGATTCACTGGGAGCATCAGCCAATCGCACTTTATCCGGATGAACTTGGATTTATCTTTTCGGGAAGTGCTGTGTATGATACGCAGAATTCTTCTGAGTATGGTACCAATGAAAATCCGCCAATCATTGCTATTTATACCAGCCATCACAAGGACGGTTTGGAACAGCAGAGTATTGCATACAGCAATGATAAGGGCCGGCATTTTGAAAAGTCATATCTGAATCCGGTCATCAAAAACCCGGGAATTTCCGATTTCCGTGACCCGAAAGCGTTCTGGAATCCGGTCAGAAGATGCTGGAGTCTTGTTCTTGCAGCGCAGGACCGTGTCTTCTTCTACGCATCCCAGGATATGAAAAACTGGGAGAAAACTGGAGAATTCGGACCGGAAGGAAACCATGTGAAGGGTGTATGGGAATGCCCGGATCTGTTCCCGATTGAGTATAAAGGAAAAAATGTATGGGTTCTCGTTGTCAGCATGACGAAAGCTTCCGAAGATGACCACTGCAAAATGCAGTATTTCCTGGGTGATTTCGATGGAGAAAAATTCCTCTGCACCTATCCATCCGATGAGCCAAGATGGCTGGATGAAGGCTTCGACAACTATGCAGCCGTTACATTCCAGAATGCGAAAGATGTTCTGCTGATGGGATGGGGTATGAACTGGCAGTATGCAGCGCAGACTCCGACAGAAGGGTACTGTGGACAGGCAACTCTGGCAAGAAAACTGTCCCTGACAGAAGTAGATGGTGCTCTGACCCTTGCGGCTGCTCCGGCCGGACTGGAAAAATTCCGCCACAGCAGCTATCCGATCGAGAATCACACAACGATCCGCACAGAGACCTTTGGACTGAAGGTTTCCGGAAAAGGAGATGCGAAAATCTGTCTGAAAAACTCAGTGGGACAGAAATTGAAGATTTATGTAACTGACACCAAAATCACGGTTGACCGTACCATGGCGGGCTACAAAGAATTCAGTGAGCACTTCATGACGGAAAAATATTCCATCAGCACCGCAGCGAGAAAGAAAGACGGAGCATGGAATCTGGAGCTTGTTTTTGATGTTTCCATTCTGGAACTGTTTGCTGAGGACGGCGTAGATGCTATTTCTACAGTGGTTTATCCGGAGACACCGTACGACCGTATAAGCTGGAAGGGTGATCTTTCTGTTGAACTTTACGAAATTGATGCATAAGGGCTGCGAGAAAGGGGAAAAGCAAAATGGGATACTTTAAAGATGTGACACCGGAATCAGCTGGAATCAGCTCCAAAGGAATTTTGAATTTTCTCGACCGAATCGAAGAGAACCAGATTGAGCTGCACAGCTTTATGGTGATCCGCCATGGACAGTGTGCAGCGAAGGGCTGGTGGAAGCCGTATGATGAAAAATTTCGTCATCCACTGTATTCGTTCAGCAAATCGTTGACAGCAACGGCGATTGGTTTTGCAGAGCAGGAGGGAATCTTATCGCTGGATGAGAAAATTGTCGATATCTTTCCGGACCTGCTGCCGGAAAATCCATCCGAAAATCTCAAAAAAATCACGCTGCATCACCTGTTGATTATGGGTTGTGGTCACGAGACGGAGATTATGGACAATTCCGAAAACTGGATTTCTACCTTTCTTCATCATCCAGTGCTCCATGAGCCGGGAACGTTTTATAAATACAATACAGCCGGAACTAACATGCTGGCTGCCGTTCTGAGGAAAAAAACGGGACAGAACGTCACAGAGTTTCTGAAATCCCGTCTGCTGGAGCCGCTTGGCATCACATCCCTTACCTGTGCGCTGCTCGGAGACGGAACGGAGCTCGGTGGAGGCGGTATGAAGATGGTGACGGAGGATATGGCAAAATTCACGTATTTTCTGTCCAGACAGGGCGAGTGGGAAGGAAAACAGCTGCTTCGAAAAGAATGGTTTGAACGCGCCTGCCGCAAACAGATTGAGACGGAGGGCGATTCGGAAGGCCACGTAAAAGACTGGGCGCAGGGCTACGGCTATCAGTGCTGGATGTGCCGTTATCCGGGCTCCTTCCGCGCAGATGGTGCGTACGGTCAGTTCGGCGTTGTGTTCCCGGATCTCGATCTGATTGTGATTCTGACAACAGCAACTGAGCAGACACAGGAGGAACTGAGCGCACTGCAGGAGGAACTGATCCCGTATGTGAAGAAAGAGGCAGGAGAGCTGCCACCGTCCCCACTTGCCGGTGCAGTAAAAGAGCGTACCGCAGATCTGGCTCTGCCGCCGCGCAGAGGAACGAGAAATCCGTTTATGGAAGAGAAGGTAAGCAAGCATGTTTATGTATCTGCCCCGCTGATGGGGAACCAGCAGCTGCCGGATTCCGCAGAAATTCTGATCGGCGGAAGCGGCCTGTTTTCGCTGGAGACAAGTCCGATTCAGGAGATGCGATTCTCCTTTGGCAGCGATAAGATGTACTGGAAAGTACAGGAAGGCGGGAAAGAAAAGGAATTTGTCCTCTCCATGCGCCGGGATTTTGCCTATAGTGAAGCGGATGGTCATATTTATGCTGGTTCTGCTGCATGGCGTACGCTAAATACGCTCGAGATGGAGATTCGGCGGATGGACGGTTTGAGTGGTGGTCGCATGATCGTCAGATTCCAGAAGGAAAATCTTCTGCTGGAGGCAGAGGATACGCTGATTAGTGTCGGTGGACTCGGTATTTCACCACGTCAGGCACTGACTGTATTTGGAATAAAAAAAGATTAAACAGGTCGAAAGAGAGAAAAACCGGCGGAATTTTCCGTCGGTTTTTCCATAACAGTGTGAAAATCCTGTAAAAAAAAAGAAAAACGATATGCAAAGCCGAACGGAAGAATTGCCAAGTCTCTCTGAACATGGTAAACTTTTACCTATATTGGAAAAGAATCGACACAAAATATCGAGATACAGGAGGCTCTATGTCAGTTTTTTCAGATTTATTATCCGAATATATCACCATGAAGGATGTCGGGGTTTACCCGCTTTCGCAGTTCTGCGGACTCGATCGTTCTTCCATGTATAAGATCATCAATGGAAAACGAAATCCGTCCGGGGAGGATGTTGTGCGGAAGATGGCGCAGTTCATGCAGCTGACGCCGCAGGAAAAAATAGATTTCATGGATGCGTTTTACATTGCCCAGATGGGTGCGGAAGTTTATTACCGACGCAAATCAGTCGGAGAACTGATTGAAACGTTCAGCCGCCGCGAGGGGAAAAAGGAATATATCTTCCATGAGGCGGAGATTGCAAAACTGGAATTGAACGGGGGGGGTAGCGGAGAGATTCCCTTTCGGGGCACAGTGCATGTGCGGCATGCAATTTTACAGTTGTTTTCCGGCGAAGCTGTAAAAGAAAACGGAAAAATTTCCGTTCTGGTCCAGCCGGACTTCGATTTTGCCATGGAACTTCTGCAGGTATTCGGGGAACAGAACCCGAATTTGACGATTCAACATCTGTTCTGCATGAACAACAACGAGAAGATGGTTTCGATGCGGAAAAATTACAACCTGAGTTGTCTGCAGAAAATTCTCCCGATCTGTGCCTGCGGCTGCGATTACCGTGCGCGGTACTACTACGACAATGTGACGGCACGGCTGAATGAGTTCCGCCTTTTCCCGTACCTCATCCTGACGGAGCACTGTGCGCTTGCTTTCAGCGCCGATTACCAGAATGCACTTTTGTTCCGGGAGGAGACGACGCTGCGGATGATGCGCGAGATGTTTGAAGGCTATTTCAAACAGTCGGAGCCGTTGTTTGAACGTCTTGACACGGTACAGTCCCAGCTTGGCTATACGGAAACACTGATTCGTCACTTTATCGCATCAGATTCCCCGCGGTATTTCTTCCAGAGAATGCCGTGTCTTTCCGGCCTTCTGACAGCAGAAATGCTGGAGCGCCATCTCGTAAAAGAAATGCCGGGGCGTGAGCAGATGATACGGGCGGTTGCACAGTACGCAAAGGTGATGCAGACACAGGTACTGGATAAAAAAACGACGATGTTTTTTTCAGAGGATGGCATCAAAAGTTTCCTGGACACGGGCCGCGTGGATGAGTATCCAAAAGAGTGCTATTCTCCGCTGGACTTTGACGAGCGTATTGCCCTGATCCGCCGCTTTCTGGCGCTGCGGGATCGCGCGAATCTTCGTATGATCCGGGAAACGAAAGAGAGAGCAGAGCATGCGCTGAATATTTCGGTCAATGCAAACGAGGGCTATCTTCTGTTCCAGACGCGGACAGAGCGGCTGATTTACCTCAGCATCCGGGAACCGAGCATTCTTATGGCATTCTACGATTACCTGGAATCCATGAAACCGGAAGAACTCTGCACGGAAGAGGAGATGCTGGGACGTGTCGAAGCCATTCTGCATGAATTTGTGGCTTGTCATTCCAGAGAAGGTTCGATATAATAGAAAAAAGGATATTTCCAAACCGGTCATCTCGGGTGAGTTCCGGTGTGTGTCTGCTGAAAAGAAGGCTGGACACACACCGGGCGGAAACCTGTGGATGACCGGTTTTGACTGTACGAAAAAGAAATGGGGGTTTTTACGAATGAGTGCAGAAAGTAAGACAAGAATGACGGAGGGCAGCATTTCGAAAAAGATGATTCTGTTTGCGATTCCGCTGTTTCTTGGCAATCTGTTCCAGCAGTTGTACAACACGGCTGACTCACTGATTGTAGGAAATTTTCTGGGAAGCAATGCGCTGGCAGCGGTCAGCTCTTCGGGCAATCTGATCTTTCTGATGGTTGGTTTTATTAACGGTATCGCAATGGGCGCCGGTGTCGTGATTGCAAGGTATTACGGAGCGAAAAACCGGGAAGATCTGCAGAAAGCGATCCATACGACCGTGGCGTTCGGCCTGGCGGCCGGTGTAGCGCTGACTGTGCTTGGCATGTATCTGGCGCCGAAAATCCTTGTGCTGATGGGAACACCGTCCGATGTCCTGCCGCAGTCCGTCGAATATTTCCGTACCTATTTTGCAGGATCTCTTGGTTTTATCATGTATAACATTTTCGTCGGCATCCTGCAGTCCGTTGGCGACAGCCGTCACCCGCTGATCTATCTGATCGTATCGTCGTGCATCAATGTTGTGCTCGACCTGCTTTTTATCGGAGGGCTTGGCATGGGGGTCGGTGCGGCGGCGCTTGCAACGGTCATTTCCCAGTTCACAAGCGCGATTCTCTGCATGATCCATCTGCTGCGGACGAAGGAAGAGTATCGTCTTCATATCCGCAAAATCCGCTTCGATGGCAGAGCGCTCGGTGAAATCATCCGCAACGGTGTGCCGTCCGGTTTCCAGAACTCGGTTATTTCGATCGCAAACGTTTTCGTGCAGACGAACATCAATGCATTCGGGAAAATGGCGATGGCAGGCTGCGGTTCATATGCAAAAATCGAGGGTTTTGCATTCCTTCCGGTTACATGCTTTACGATGGCATTGACGACGTTTGTCAGCCAGAATCTCGGTGCAAAACAGTATGACCGGGCGAAAAAAGGAGCGCGGTTTGGCATTCTCTGTTCCATTACCATCGCCGAGCTGATCGGGTTTGTGATCTATGCGGCCGCACCGACTTTGATTGCGGCGTTTAACAGCGATCCGGCCGTTGTCCATTACGGCGTGATGCAGGCGAGAACGATTGCACTGTTTTATTTTCTGCTGGCGTTTTCTCATTGCATCGCGGCTGTGCTCCGCGGTTCCGGGCACGCCGCGGTTCCCATGGTTGTCATGCTCTGCGTCTGGTGCCTGTTCCGCGTCAGCTACATTACCGTGACGGTCCGGCTGATCCCGGATATCCGCGTGATTTTCTGGGCTTACCCGCTGACCTGGAGTATCAGTTCTGTCATTTTCCTGTATCTGTTTTTGAAAGGAAAATGGGTATACGGTTTTGAAAAAGGAGGAAAACAAAGATGAACGCAGAATCGACGAGAGAAGCGCTTGATGTGGCATCGCTGGCGGGAGACATCCTGCTGGCGAGCGGTGCGGAAATCTTCCGTGTGGAGGAGACGATCGACCGCATTGCGCGGGCGTATGGCGTTGACTCCAGCGATGCGTTTGTGTTGAGCAGTGGTATTTTTCTGACAGCTGAGAGCGGAAAAAAGCAGGAATTTGCCCGCGTGCGTCACATTCCGCTGTCGGCGGCGCGGCTCGACAAGGTAACGGCAGTCAACCAGCTCTCCCGTGAAATCGAGGAGGGTCTGCACATGCCGAAGGAGGCGAAGGCCTGGCTGCTCGATATTCAGCGGATGCCGGACAAACCAAGATGGCACCAGGTGCTTGCATCCGGTGTCGGAAGCGCCTGCTTCTGTTTTCTGTTCGGCGGCGATGTGGTGGACAGCATGGTAGCGTTTCTGTCGGGCTTTGTTCTGTATTTCTATCTGCTGTACCTGCTGCGTGGCAGAATGTCAAAGATTGCGACGAATATTTCCGGCGGCGCGCTTGTCACGCTGATTGCCGTTTTTCTGTATCAGGCGGGGATTGGGCACCATCTGGACAAGGTCATCATCGGTTCGATTATTCCGCTGGTGCCCGGTGTCAATTTCACGAACGCCATCCGTGATATTGCGGATCAGGACTACATCGCTGGTTCCGTGCGGATGCTCGATGCGCTGCTTGTGACATTCTGTATTGCGCTTGGCGTCGGACTGATTATCACAGGATATCATCAACTGGCGGGAGGGCTGCAGCTATGAGTGATACCATTCGTTTAATTGCGGAATTTTTTGCAGCCTGCGTCGGAACGATTGCGTTTGCGCTGCTGTTCCAGGTGCCGCGGAAATACTACCTGTACTGCGGACTGGCAGGTGCCTGCGGCTGGATCTGCTATAAACTGATCCTCCCGCATACGACAGAGCCGGTGTCCATCTTTTTTGCAACGGTGCTCGTCATCCTTCTGTCGCGCAGCTTTGCGGTGTACAAGCGCTGCCCGGTAACGGTATTTCTGATTGCGGGTATTTTCCCGCTGGTGCCGGGAAGCGGCATCTACTGGACTGCTTTTTACGTGGTAACCAATGATCTGGAGCGCGCCGGTGCAAGAGGATTTCTGACACTGAAGGATGCAGTTGCGATTGTGCTTGGCATTCTCTTTGTTTTTGAGTTTCCGCAGAGCTGGTTCCGTAAGGTGTTGACAGACAAAAGCAAATAACCTATTATTGTAGTAGAGATTATAAGCAAGGAGGAAGGAAAACAAATGGCATTAAATCAGTTTTCCAGAACACAGCTTCTGCTCGGACAGGAGAGCATGGATCTTCTGGCGAATGCAACCGTTGCCGTTTTCGGTATCGGCGGCGTGGGCGGCTATACCGTGGAGGCGCTGGCAAGAAGCGGTGTCGGCCATTTTGTGCTGGTAGACGATGATAAGGTCTGCCTCACCAACATCAACCGTCAGATTATTGCGACGAGAAGCAGTGTCGGAAAATATAAAGTAGACGTAATGAAAGAACGCATTCTGGATATCAATCCGAAAGCGGAGGTAGAGGTATACAAATGCTTTTATCTGCCGGAAAATGCGGACGATTTTGATTTTTCGAAGTATTCATACGTGGTGGATGCTGTTGATACCGTGACAGCGAAGATTGAGATTATCATGCGCGCCAAAGCGTGCAATGTGCCGGTCATCAGCTGCATGGGAGCTGGAAACAAGCTGGACCCGACGAAGTTCCGCGTGGCGGATATCTATAAAACGAACATGTGTCCGCTGGCAAAGGTCATGCGGCGTGAGATGAAAAAACGCGGCGTGAAGAAACTGAAAGTGGTCTATTCAGAGGAAAAATCCCTCCGTCCGCTTGAGGATATGAGCATCAGCTGCCGGACAAATTGCATTTGTCCTCCGGGAGCTGCAAGAAAATGCACGGAGCGGCGTGATATCCCGGGCAGCGTAGCGTTTGTGCCGTCCGTAGCAGGACTGATTCTGGCGGGAGAGGTCATCAAAGATCTTTCCGGTGTCAGAGAGAGACGGCAGTTACCGTAAGAAAACATAAGAATAAAAGGGACGAGCCCCGGAAAAGCAGTTGTGCTTTCCGGGGCTCGCCTTATGTTTATGGAGATTTGAAATTTGAAAAATTACATTACGGCAACAACATCATATTCGGTGCAGCCTTCGGTGAGCGGAATCAGATTTCCTTCTACTGCGGTTCCGTTTACCGTGAGGGAAGAAATACCTTTCTCCCTGTGCTCCGGATTCTGGAAGGTGATGTTATACCATGCACCGCGGAAGTATCTGCGGATCTTGAACTCTTCCATATCGGACGGAATACACGGATTTAAGGAAAGTCCGTCGTAATCCGGCTGAATGCCGAGGATGTACTGGGAAACATTGACAAAAGTCCATGCGGCAGTACCGGTCAGCCAGGAGTTCTTTGCCTCACCGAAGTGGGCAGCGTCTTTTCCGGCGATCATCTGAGAGTAGACGTACGGCTCGGTGCGGTGGATCTCGCTGATGTCCTCAATGTAAGCCGGGCAGATCTTGCGGTACAGGTCAAATGCGCGGTTTCCGTGGCCGATAACGGTCTCAGCGATGGAGATCCATGGGTTGTTGTGGCAGAAGATACCAGCATTCTCTTTGTATCCCGGCGGATAGGAGGAAACCTCACCAAGATTCAGGTAATACTTGGTGTAAGCCGGCTGCAGAAGAACAACGCCGTACTTGGTTTCCAGAATGTTCTGGACAGAAGTCAGGGCTTTTTCTGCCAGTCCTTCTTTGACACCGATTTCAGCAAGAACACAGAAGCCCTGCGGCTCGATGTAGATCTTACCTTCCTCACACTCATTGGAGCCGACTTTTTCGCCTGCTGCATCATAAGCACGCAGGAACCATTCGCCGTCCCAGCCTGCATCAAGGACTGCCTGGTAAACTTTTTCGACTTCTTTTTCTGCGTAAACAGCTTCTTCCTCATTGCCTCTGCGGCGGCAGATGGCTGCGTACTCTTTGCCGTATTTTACGAACATAGCGGCGATGAAAATGGACTCAGCAACCGGTCCCTCGGAAGGTCCTGTTGTCTGGAACGGTTCGCCCGGCTCTGCAGAGAAGCAGTTCAGGTTCAGACAGTCATTCCAGTCAGCACGGCCGATCAGCGGCAGTTTGTGCGGTCCGAGATGGGTTACGGTAAAGTCGAAGGAACGTTTCAGGTGCTCCATCAGAGGCTGTGCCTTGGTGGAATCGTTGTCGAAATCAACCTGCTCATCGAGAATGGAGAAATCTCCGGTCTCTTTGATGTAGGCGGCGCATCCGGCAATCAGCCAGAGCGGGTCATCGTTGAAGCCGCTTCCGATATCCATGTTTCCTTTCTTGGTCAGCGGCTGATACTGGTGATATGCGCTTCCGTCTTCAAACTGGGTAGCAGCGATATCGAGCAGACGCTCTCTTGCGCGGTCCGGAATCAGATGAACGAAGCCGAGCAGATCCTGACAGGAATCACGGAATCCCATACCACGGCCGGTGCCGGATTCGAAGTAGGATGCAGAACGGGACATGTTGAAAGTAACCATGCACTGATACTGGTTCCAGATATTAACCATGCGTCCCAGCTTCTCGTCTGCACAGGTAAGGGCATATTTTGCCAGCAGGCCATCCCAGTAGGAAGCAAGCTCTGCAAGTGCTGCGTCAACCTGCTCGTCGGTCTGATAGTGGGAGAGCATCTCTTTTGCCGGCTTTTTGTTGATCACGCCAGGAGCTTCCCATTTGTCATCCGCTGCATTCTCACAGTAGCCGAGAACGAAGATAAAGGAGCGGGACTCGCCTGGTTTTAAGGTAACGTCGATGTGGTGGGAACCGATCACACCCCATCCGCTGGCAACGGTGTTGCCTGCAGTGCCGCGCAGAACGGTCTCCGGGCGGTCATTTCCGCGGTAAGCGCCAAGGAAAGCGTCGCGGTCGGTATCGTATCCGTCGATCGGGCAGTTGACTGCATAAACAGCGTAATGTCTGCGGCGCTCGCGGTACTCAGTTTTGTGGTAAATCTCAGAACCCTGGATCTCAACTTCGCCGATGCTGAAGTTTCTCTGGAAGTTGGTCATATCGTCCACGGCGTTCCAGAAGCAGAACTCTACAAAAGAAGTCAGAGCCAGTGTTTTTTCTTCGGTGCCGTTGTTGGTCAGCATGAGACGGTTTACTTCGCAGGAATCTGCCAGCGGAACAAAAGCGGTCAGTTCAGCGGCAACTAAGTTTTTGGAAGAAACAAAGCGGCTGTAGCCAAGGCCATGATGGCACTCGTAGGAATCGAGCGGCGTCTGGGTCGGCTGCCAGCCCGGGTTCCAGACGGTATCGCCGTCCTTGATGTAGTAGTAGCGTCCGTTCTGATCGAGCGGCGTATCGTTATAACGGTAACGGGTCAGACGCAGAAGTTTTGCGTCCTTGTAGAAGCTGTAGCCGCCGCAGGTATTGGAAATCAGAGAAAAGAAGTTCTCAGATCCCAGATAGTTGATCCACGGAAGCGGAGTCTTCGGGCTTGTGATGACATACTCTTTTTTCGCATCATCAAAATGTCCAAATTGCATGTGTGATACCTCCTTCGTCGTACAATGTAATTTCATTATACAGCCGAAAAAAGAAAAAACTAGCAAGAATTTGCTAAAAATATAAAAAAACGCCGAAACCGTTTGCGTGACAGTTTCGGCGTTTGTGGATATTCACGAATTGTTCCGCGATTCTGCAAATATTCGGAATCCGCTGGCGCTACTTCCTCATGTTTGGCGGGTTCCAAATTCGAACCCTGGAATATCAGATCTTCTCGTGATTCTTAAATTTCTTAATAACTTTCTGAATACGATCCGCCGGATCCAGCAGTCCGCTGATGGAGGCATCGTGATTCAGCTTGTCGATGATGAGAGCGATATATTTGCTCAGGTCGCAGCTGATGTAGTACTCGCGGGAGAGAAGCTCCGGTGTCTGGTATACGACGTTGGTGGTCAGAACTTTTGTGAAGAGTCCTTCCTCATAAGCCTTGTCGAATTTCTCCAGTCCGCTGGTGAACAGTCCGAAGGTCGAGCACATGTAGATGTTGCGTGCCTCACGATCCTTTAAGAGTTTGGCAACTTCCAGCATACTCTCGCCGGAGGAGATCATATCGTCGATGATGATCATATCCTTACCTTTGACATCAGCACCGAGAAACTCATGGGCAACGATCGGGTTGCGTCCGTCAATGATGGTAGAGTAGTCGCGGCGTTTGTAGAACATACCCATGTCAACACCGAGGTTGTTTGCCATGTAGATAGCACGGCCCATACCGCCCTCATCCGGGCTGATGACCATCAGATGATCCTTGTCAAGCTTCATATCCGGTGCATTGCGCAGGATGTTTTTGATGAACTGGTAAGCCGGCTGGATGGTTTCAAATCCATGCAGCGGAATCGCGTTCTGGACACGCGGGTCGTGAGCGTCGAAGGTGATGATGTTTTCTACGCCCATAGCAGTCAGCTCCTGCAGACCAAGTGCGCAGTCGAGAGACTCTCTTCCAGATCTCTTGTGCTGGCGGCTCTCATACAGGAATGGCATAATGACATTGATACGTCTTGCCTTACCACCAATGGCAGCAATAATTCTCTTCAGGTTCTGATAATGGTCATCCGGTGACATGTGGTTCACGTGACCACTCATAGAATAAGTGCAACTGTAATTACATACATCTACCAGAATGTAGATGTCTTTGCCTCGTACAGACTCATTGATAATACCCTTCGCTTCTCCGGAACCGAATCTAGGCACCTTTGCGCTGAGCAGATATGAGTCCTTCTCATATCCGGAAAATGCGATATTATCCTTATACTCAGATCCATCCTCATGACGCCATTTGGCAAGGTATTCATCCACCCTGTTTCCCATCTCCTGACATCCGTCAAGTGCGATAATTCCCAAAGCTCCTACCGGGATATTGTCCAAGTTACGTTCGTTACGGCGCATCATCTGTAAGTACCTCCTAAAATTATTTTCTGCCCATAAGTTTCTTTTGAATTCGTATATCGTCTCCGGTAATCCGAAGAACAGTGTATGCACTGGTAATACGGGAAAACACCCTTTCCGAGTACATATTATTAAGATCATCCAGTGAAAGATTCGTGGATATCATCGTAGACTTGCCACGCAGTAATCTTTCATTCAGACAGACAAACATCTGTGAGATAGTAAATCCATTTGCAAATTCTGTCCCCAGATCATCTATGAGCAGCAGATCACAGTCATATATATGTTCATAATCCCGCGCTGCATCCTCATCCTTTTCAAACTGCTTCTTTGCAAAGATATCAAATAACTGGCTTGCTGTAAAGTATATTACGGAAAATGTCTGATCTAAAAGCTCCTTCGCCACACAGTGCGTCAAAAATGTCTTGCCCACACCAGTGTCTCCGTAAAGCAGTAGATTGCCTCCATCCTTTGCAAAGTTCTGCGTAAATTCCTGACATGCCCTGACCGCCGTCTGGATCGCTTCTCTGGAAGATCTGCCTGTCAGCGGGTCGATATGGCTGTCCGAATAGTAGTCCATAGAAAATGTATTGAAATTCTCTTTTTGTAATATTTCCTGCAGATTGGACTGTGTATACATGTAATCTATAATTGCCTTTTTAAAACAATGGCACTTTTCTTTTCCTATATAACCAGTGTCCTTGCAATCCGGACAGGTATAGGATAATTCAAGATAATCGGCGCGATATCCAGCCTGGGTCAACAGCAGTTTCTTTTCTTCAAAAAGAAGATGGAGATCTTCTTTTAATGCAGTAAGCGCACTCTCATCTCCATCCAGCATCCGGCGTGCCTGTCGAACACTAAGCTCCGAAATAGACTGATCCAGCTCACGAAGTCTCGGGATCCGATCATATACCTCTTCATAGCGTCCCCGCAGTCGGTTCTCATTATCCAATTGTCTCTTTTCATATATACGCATGAAATGATCATACTGCGAATTGGTAAGTGCCACTGCTCTCTCCTTGTCAATGTAAGAATTAATATATGAATCAATATGCTACCGGGTCTCGATCAGCTTTCTGGTAAGCTCATCCATATCCTGATACTTGCGTCCTTCAAAATTATTAAACTTGCTCTTCGCGGTACGGTTTGATGTTCTCGGTGCAGCTGTCTTCTTGGCTTCTTTTTCTTTCATATGTACCAGATCCAGTGCCTTCACATCAGTAATGTCTCTGACTCCCTTATCCATCCAGCTCTTCAGGATCGATTCCGTATAATCAAAACTCGGCTGATGGATCGTATTCATAGTACGATTACATGCTTCCACGATCAGTTCCGGCGAAAATCCATACTCATCATTCCATCTGGAAATATATGCCATCTCAGGCTCTGCCGGTGCCCGGCCTTTGATGCCGTATGCGTTCAACACCGCATAGCTGTTCTTATTATACTTACCGGATGCATCCTTAGCTTCCTTTACAGTCGTCACATGCTGGTCATTCCAGGACAGTGCAACTTTCTTAATATAATGTATGCTCTTATGCCCATTCTCTACGCAATATTCAATCAGATACTCGATCAGATCCGCTGACATTCCAAGTACATCGTAAAAATACACCAGTTCTTCTACTTCTGTCTTGGTCAGTGTCTTACCCAGATACAACTCTGTCACATGCGTAATCTCGCGGAATTCCTTGCGGTTCTTCTCACTCGGTGTCTGTGCAGACTTAGGTTCCGGTGTCGCCGGACTCTCTGGCTTCTTCACCATAGAAATCATTGTCTGCGCTGCCTTCTTCGCCGGTGTCGCAGCCGCTTCTCTCTCCTGCGCCTGCGGTGCAGACTGAGCTCCGCTCTTGGCAACATCAAGCAGACCTTTCTTCGTCCAGTAATCCAGTGCACGATTGACATCCTTCTCTGTACAGTCCAGAATATCGGCAATTTCCGACACACCAAGGTTCACAGATGGATCGCACTTATAGCGCAATAATAAAAGGTATACCTTTACATACTCGCCATTCGCTTCTGCCATGTATTTATCTATAAATTCATTCTCAACCAGGGTTGCATAACCCTGTACGCAATTTGTCAAAGTTAATTTCGTCATCTCGATCTTCCTCGTCTCTCATCTCATAGCATACACATTATAGCATCGAGGAATAAACCGAAAAAGTTTTTTTTCACGCAAAATCTGTCTTTTTTGTTGATAAATTCATGTGGATAATGTGGATAACTAGTCCTGAAGGAGCTTTTCTCCTATATTTACAACATCTCCGGCTCCCATAGTTATCAACACATCCCCCTTCTGACATCTTTCCAGAACGAATTCTTCGATCTTCTCAAAAGACGGCAGATAATATGCGTCACAGCCTTTTTTCTTCAATGCTTCTGCGATCTGTTCTGAGGATACCCCCAGTGTATCCGTCTCTCTTGCAGCATAGATATCTGCCAGAATCACATGGTCTGTTGTAGAAAGTGCATCAACAAACTCATCAAATAATGCCTTGGTTCTGGTGTAGGTATGTGGCTGGAAAATACACCACACTTCTTTATGCGGGTAATTCTCTGCTGCTGTCAGTGTTGCCCGGATCTCGGTCGGATGATGTGCATAATCATCTATGATCGTGAATCCATTTTTTGTACCTTTATATTCAAATCTACGATTCGTTCCACGGAACTCCTTCAGACCTTTCTGCATAGACACAAATGGAATACCCAGAATATCTGCTGCCGCAATGGCTGACAATGCATTCAGCACATTGTGCTCACCTGTCACAGAAAGTGCCATGCGTCCCATCTTCTGTCCGTCATGCATCACATTGAAGGAAGAATCTCCCACTTCGTCATGTGCAATGTCTGCTGCGCTGTAATCTGCGGACGGATCCGTGCCAAAGGTTACCACCTTACATGCCAGACCATCTGTAATCTCTTCCACATTCGGAATCTGCTGATTGATTACCAGCACACCATCTTCCGGAAGTAATTCAGCAAACTTGCGGAACGAATTACGGATATCCTGAAGGTCCTTAAAGAAGTCCAGATGATCCGCATCAATATTCAGGATAATCGCAAGCTTCGGAAACAGATGCAGGAAACTGTTGGTATACTCACATGCCTCCGCCACAAAGAGTTCTGAATCTCCAACACGGATATTACCGCCAATTGCCTTCAGGATACCTCCTACCGATAATGTCGGATCCTGATCATCTGCCAACAGAATCTGTGACAGCATAGATGTCGTAGTTGTCTTACCATGGGTACCTGATACTGCGATCGGCATATCATAATTACGCATCAACTGACCCAGAAGTTCTGCACGACTGAGCATTGGAAGCTTCTGTCTCTTTGCCTCCATAAATTCTTCGTTATCTTCATGGATTGCAGCTGTATATACTACTACATCAATTCCGTCTATAATATTGGACGCTTTCTGTCCATAAAACACTTTTGCTCCCATCTGTTCAAGATGGTCTGTCAGAGCTGACTCTTTGGCATCAGATCCCGATACTGCAAATCCCTCTTTTAACAATACCTCTGCAAGTCCGCTCATGCTTATTCCGCCAATGCCAATAAAATGCACATGGATTGGCTCTCCAAAATTAATCTTATACATTAATCAAAGCCTCCTAGCCT
>ERZ773188.1387-NODE-1387-length-26968-cov-5.329395_pt1 | contig 26968 bp, 18 predicted proteins | sample MGYA00581011_ERZ773188 | MGnify/ENA primary metagenome ERZ773188 (study PRJEB29015, sample SAMEA2737798) | human gut metagenome | biome: human gut; feature: human-associated habitat; material: faeces | place: China | collected 2012 ...
CGGTATCTCTCAATTAATGTACCATTATCATCCACCGGATATCGTGCGATCCAGAAATCATATTTTTTGAGTTCTTCACTGATCACATTACGATACCAATCCAGATTACAATAGATTCCAAACCGATATCCGGCATCTACAATGATCCTTCGACTTCAATTACCTTTTCTGCTTCTCTTCGTACTTCGTCGATTGACAATGCATAAGAAAATTTATATACACCTGTTGGAATTCTGTATTCCATGCATCCGGCATAATTTCGTTCAAAATAACGGTCTATAGCATTTCCGGCTTCCGTGATGCGTATAATTGCAAATTCAGTTCCATGATCAGCCACTTTTTTCCAGTCGATTACTCCCTGCCAGGAAGAAACATCAATTCCCCTATATTCCAAGTCACACCCCCCTGCTTTATAATAAGCAGGAGAAGAAAAATGGCGCATGTCCTGAGTTAGCATTTTATTTTGCAAATATTTTGAATTTAGCTGTTGACATTTCGTAACATATGATGTATTCTAATTAGGCAGTTGTCGTGAATGACATCTGATACATGAAATGCAGGAGTGGCGGAATTGGCAGACGCGCAGGCTTCAGGTGCCTGTGGTCGCAAGATCGTGTGGGTTCAAGTCCCATCTCCTGCATTCTTTTTTTGTCTTAATATGGTAAATAATATCCCGCAGCATCTCATCTCAAAGATTCTGCGGGATTTTTATTACATTGCAGTCAGAGAAGTATCGGTGACTCTCTTATTATTTACTTCTGATCTGATAAACATCCACATTTCCGATTGTCTTTATAAACACTGCCTGTGCACTGCTGTCATAATACTGACGGATATACTTCAGTGTCAGGTCAATATTATCATCCACCAGATAAATGCTGTCATTGTTGATCACATCTCTGTAAGGATTTGTGATCCCATGCGCCTCCATCTCCTGCGTATATCCAGGTGTCCGGCATTCCCATCCGCCAAACCAGTACACATTGTCCAGAAGATTCTCCGGCATCCGGTCAAACGGACCATAACATACGATCTCAGAAAGCATTCCACTCTTTGCCAGATACGTATGCTCCTTATCTGTTCCGAGCGTTTCCAGAACTGCCCTCTGGCTCACTCTTGCCTCCGGGATAGTCGAAGTCATGATCCTCCAGTCTCTGTACATCAAAAACTGCCCTGCTGCCACACATACTATGCACAATACCACAGACATCTTCGCATCCATATGCCTGAGTTTTCCTGCTGAAATGATCCACAGCATCACGAGACATGCGCTGAACCACAGACCGACATCGACACGGTTCACCATATACCGCCCCTGATAATACAGGTAAAAATATACCGCCATGAGCATCATCCACTCTGCCAGCACAGAAAGTACGGAAAAGATATCTTTCTGTCCCCAGATCAGCCAGACCAGCACAAAAACAGCAAAAACATAAAACATCGGCATTTTGAGAAGATCAGAAGGATACCGCTTCAGAAATGCCGTCACAGTCTTTCCTGTCAGCGGACGCTTCTGTTTCAGATCCACCAGTTTCTTCATGACATCTGTATTAAATTTCTCTGTGTCATTGAAATTCCAGCTTCGGTACAGTTCATAGGCATCCCTGCTGATCCCGAGTTCTTCATAAATTTCCTGATTGCTATCATAATCCGGAAATCCATAGTCCAGAAGCCTGGAACGAAACTGGTTGAACTCCTGGTATTCTTTCCACTCCGCACTCTGGTAGTTTGAAGCATCCCATCTGTCCACGCCAAACACACACGCCAGAAGGACTCCAAATGTCAAAACACACAGTCCCAGTCTGCGAAGTTTCCTGCCCTTATATTTCCTGAGATCAAATAAGAAAAGAAGTCCTGCTCCTGCCATCAGACCGCAGCTTGCCCAGAACTGGTCCTCCCGGTACATATAAGCCATAATTCCGAGGCAGATACCAAAGACAGCCTCAGCCCAGGACCATCTCTCCTTCTCCAGCACATAAAGCAGTAAAAAAACGGATGCCGCCGCTGCAATTCCTGCTGTCTTGGTAAACTGCAGATGAATGTATCCTTCATAACCAAATCCACATACAAGGATCAGAGAAAGACACAGGCCGGAAATTCCTTCCAGCCTGTTTATTAATACATAAGTCACTGCAGTAAATGCCACCAGAAGAATCACATACTGAAAAATCGTGTACCACGGCAGTCTGCCTGTCACTGCGTACAGAAACCGGTAGATCACACCCAGCCCGTAATTCTGAAATACCAGGTGTGCATCCTTCACTCCTCTCAGTCCGCTTCCAAGTTCTGCAAAAACAATATCATCATTTGTCTCAAACGATGGGCGCATTACCAGCACCATCGCAAACAGCACCAGAAGATTTGCGGCCAGTGCCATGGATATTTCTTTGCATTTCTGTTTTAAATTCATTCTGTCATTTCCTGTCAACTTTATTTGTTCAGATAATTGTATACTGTTCCCGAAATACTTTTGATGCGCGGGATCGCATAGCCTTCACTTCCGGTTCTTGAAAATACACAGATCACATAATCTGTCTTTTTTCCAAAAACAATTGCCATGTCATGGTCAACACTTGAAGTTTCTCCTGTCTTGTTTGCAACTTTGACTCCCGATGGAAGCCCTGACGGGATCTTCCATCTTCTTGTCTGTCTCAGAAGAAGGTTCAGCATTGCTCTGGAATAGCTGGATGACACACAGGTTCCATTATAAATACGCTCCAGAAGAACTCCGCAGTCCTTTGCAGAAGATACATTGCTGCTGCCATCACCGACATAAGAAGAAGCTGCCGGATGAAGGCTGTGATGACAGCCTGTCTCAGTGTAGCCTTTGGCACTCAGATAGCGGTTAATCGTCCTTGCACCATCGAGGAAACTTCTGGATTTGCTGTTGTATCGGATCAGCTGATTGCATGCCTCATTATCACTTACTGTGATCATATCTGTCAGAAGGCTTTTTACAGTTGCATTATAGCTTAAATTTCCCCGCTTGATCTGGTCGAACGTCGATGCCATGACAAATGCCTTGATCGTACTCGCCGGATACATTTGCTGGTCATTCAGATTGATCACGACGCCATTCTTAAGGTCTTTGACATAAACGGACCAGGAACCGCCGTAGCTGTTCAGCATCTGACTCAGTTTCTTCTTGAGACTGTTCAGTTTCATATCCTCTCTGGAGCATTTATGCCCCTCAAAGTCCACGTAACTTCCGTCCGGTACTTTCTTACTTCTGGCAATAGTTCCGTCTGACTGAAGATAATAGCCGTATCTCCAGCAATTCTCATAACACTTGCCATAAGGTGTGAGTAGATACTTCTTCCCTCCGACAGTGATCCAGCCTTTCTTCCGGTAGAGACTTCCGTTCTGTCCGCCAAAATAATAGGTTCCCTTAAACTGCTTTCTGCCAAGTGTCGTGTTTACCTTGTGGAAATGTTTGCCTGTACAGAGACGTCCTCTGTTGTCAAACATATAGTAGCCACTCTTTAATCGGTTCCCTGCTGGTACTTTGACGTAATTGAAACCGCCGACACTTCTGCCATTCTTGTCCCTGAGCCACCAGTTATAGCCTGTATCAAGGATATATCTCCCACTGGAACCCACCAGTTTGATCTTTACCGTCTTTTTTGTCGTTGATGCGGCCTGTGTTTCTGATGCCGGGACTGCCACAAGACCCGCAGACAAAATCATAAACAATACTGTAAGCAGCAGACCCCTTGCTAGCCTGCCGCCTGATCCTGCCGTCCGTTTTTCTTTCTCTTTCATAACCGCCACTCCTGTTATCTGATTTCGTTATTCAGTTTTTTCTTCCTGTACACTGTCTTCTTTCTCTGGAACTTCGTTCGCCTCTGACTCTGATACTTCTTCCTGTACAGTCTCTTCTTTGGAGAGGCTGACTTTACTCCCTGTCTCCTCTGTGCCGTCTGTCACATCAACTTCTTCGGAAGTTTCCTCGGTCTCATAAATCTCCTCGGCTGTTCCGTCCACAGTATCACCGGCTTCTTCCTCCGGTTCCGGAATCGGGCAGGCTGCCCCGCATCTGGAACAGAACGCATCATTTCTGCCAATCGGATTACCGCAGGATGGACAGAATCTGTTTCCTTTGACACCGTCCATCTCTTCTTTGTATTTGTCTACCTGGGCCATTCTGTCATCGATCTGTTCACAGATTGCCTTCTCCTCTTCGTCTACCGGAACGCCATCTCTGTAGCGTTTGTAGATGATCTTGCCGAGATCTGCCATCGCCTTGTTGATCTGTCTTTCTTCACCGGAGATCTTGTTTCTGAGGCGCTGTGTCTCATAGACTTCCTCTGCACGGCCGCTCAGTTCTCGTGCTGTCTTTGTGAGTGTTTCTCCTAAGGTGCCAAAAAAATCCTTTGCCATAATAAAATTCCTCTCTTTCTTATGAAATCCTAGTTATTCTCTGTAAGAAGTGGAACTTCCTGCCCGCGGAGCAGGATCTGTGGTCCTCCGGTTCCTTCAATATATTCCTTCGTAATGATAACTTCACCAATGCTGTCATCCTTCGGGATCTCATACATGATATCCAGCATATATTCCTCCAGAATTGCACGAAGTGCTCTGGCTCCTGTATCCTTCTCCATGGCTTTGGCTGCGATCGCATGAAGTGCACCGTCGTCAAATTCCAGTTTCACCTCATCCAGTGCCAGAAGCTTCTGATACTGCTTGAGAATTGCGTTACGTGGCTCAGAAAGGATCTTGACCATCATATCCTCATCCAGTCCGTTCAGCGTAAAGATGATCGGCAGACGGCCAAGGAATTCCGGAATCATTCCGAAGTTTCGAAGATCCTCTACGGTCACTTTCTCCAGAAGATGTGGATCATTGTCGTATTTGTCCTTCAGGTCCGCATAAAATCCAATGGATGCCTGCTTGTTCAGTCTCTCCTTAATGATGTCTTCAATATCCGGGAATGCACCGCCACAGATAAACAGGATATTTCTGGTATTTACTGTAGTCAGCGGAACCATTGCATTCTTGCTGTTTGCTCCGATCGGAACCTCTACATCAGCTCCCTCCAGAAGTTTCAGCATTCCCTGCTGTACAGCTTCTCCACTTACATCTCTCTGATTGGTGTTTTTCTTCTTGGCGATCTTATCGATCTCATCGATAAAGATAATACCGTGTTCCGCCTTCTCCACATCGTTGTCTGCTGCTGCCAGAAGCTTGGAAACAACGCTCTCAATGTCATCCCCAATATAGCCTGCCTCAGTCAGAGAAGTCGCATCCGCGATCGCGAGCGGCACATCCAGAAGCTTCGCCAGTGTCTTGACAAGATAGGTCTTGCCACATCCTGTCGGTCCGATCATAAGCATGTTGGATTTCTCGATAGCGATATCGTCCATCGTATCTGTTGCAACTCTCTTGTAGTGATTGTAGACCGCCACAGACATAACCTTCTTGGCATGCTCCTGTCCGATCACGTACTCATCCAGTGTTGCTTTGATCTTGTGCGGTGCAGGGATCTTCTTAAGATCCAGAACCGGCTCAGCTTTCTTTTCTTTTTTCTTAGGTTTGACCTTCTGATGCTGTGTCGGGTTCTGTAAACTGCTTAAATCAATCATGCTGATATTCGGCATGTTAAAAAGATCATTATAATTAAAATTGCTGCTGCTCATCTGCTGGTTCATGCTGTCAAAACTCTTCTGCATGCAGTCCGAACAGATATGTATGTTATTTGGAAGATCGATCATCTTACCCGCCTGCTTCTCTGATCTGCGGCAGAGGGTACAGAATTTCTCCGATTCATACTTGTTGTCGTCATCCTCATTTTGAATCTCTTCCTCTATGATATCATCGTTGTATTTATCTGACATAATTTGCTCCTTTCGGTTTTGGTTCTGTAAAATACAGAACGCACAGGCCCCCGAACCTGATCCTGGTCCAGAGCCTATGCGTTCATTATATCATAACCATCCAAACTGTAAACTAAAGTTTTTATAAAATACTTATCCTATAACCACGCTTCAGTCTCCATATCCTGACTTCGGGCGTTTCCCCAGAGTTACCTGCACAGTCTGTTCCTCGTACTGTCCATCCTCTGCCCTTGAAATCGTCACATCAACCGTCTCACCGGCTGCATAATAGACCATCTTGCTCTCAAGATCATCCCTGCCAGTAACTGCCTGTCCGTCAAATCCCGTGATGATGTCACCCTTCTGGATCCCTGCGTTCGCAGCAGCTTCACCTTCGCTTACTTCGCTTACAAAAACACCTACAGGCATGTCAAACATCTCCATTGTCTCAGAAGAAAGATCTACTGGTGTAATTCCCAGATAAGACGCTTCCGAGCTGTCTACCTTGTCTCTTGTCTGACGGCTCATCAGTTCCTCCAGGATCGGCTGTGCTTTGGAAATCGGAATAGCATATCCCATTCCTTCTACTGCATTACTTGCAAACTTGGCTGAATTGATTCCGATAACCTCACCCTTCATGTTGAGAAGCGCACCACCACTGTTACCCGGGTTGATTGCCGCATCTGTCTGAATAAGTCCGGATCCGGTCGTATCATCTGTAGAAATGGTTCTGTTCAATGCGCTGATCCAGCCGGAAGTTACAGACTGTCCGTAACCAAGCGCATTACCAATTGCAACTACCTGCTCTCCAACATCCAGATCATCTGAAGTGTCAAGCTGTGCGATCTTAATACTGGAAAGTGTATCTGCCGGAATATCCGACCTCGCAACTGCGATCACCGCCAGATCGTTTGTCTCATCTGTTCCCTTGATCTTGGCACTGACAGCATCCTCTACATTGACATCTCCGGTGCTGTCAGAAGCAGTCTCTGCTGCTTCCTGCTCTGCGCTGACCACATCATCGCCCATAAAGCAGACACTTAAGGTCGTCGCTCCGGATACTACATGATTATTGGTCGCGATCAGGAGTTCGTCGTCATTTTCCCCAACGATAATGCCTGATCCACTGCCCTCACTGGAATACTGCTGTGTGCTTCTGGAAGAAAATCCAAATCCGAAATAATACGGAATTTCCTGAATGCTTACTGATGTGATCGCCACGACCGTCGGCATCGCTGCCCTGGCCACACTTGCTACACTTCCTGCTGTTCCCGTGGCAGCTGTGTCTTCCTGCCCTGTTCCTGAATCAGCAGATGCTTCTGTCACAAGCTGTGCTGTATCTATCTGTTCCTGCACGGTATCTGTCTGTGTCGTATCTGTTATAAAACCTGCTGCCAGATTCACACCCTGAAAAACAATGCCTGCTACCAGACCAAATACAACTGCAAGTCCAATCGTGGTGCCCAGTCTGTTCTGTGGTTTCTGTTTTCCTGGAGTCACTCTTTTATCTGATGTTCCTGAATTCTGCGTCGTTGTTCCCTGATGCATATGATAGTGTGCGTAGGAAGGCGGCACATTCGAATCTTCTACTGTCTTCTCATACTGCGGAGCCGAATTCCATCTTCTTTCATCGTCCATCTTTCTGCTCCTTTCTCTTATCCTTTTCTTGTATGAAAACAGTGTATCAGTCAATTGTGTTCAAAGTGTGATAACTCCTTTAAAAAAGCGTGTGTTGCTGTTTGTTTCCCTTCTCTCAGTCTGGTCAGAATGCCTTCCAGTAATAGGGACTCATTGTACACCACATAACGACTCTGCGAGGAAGTTTTTGATATTTTTTACCTGCCAGATATCCCGCATATTTGCATCCTGACTGCATGACAAAACCCGGGATCAGCCAGATCTTTCCTCTGGAAAGGAGATAGCGGAATGTCTGCTTCACCAGGCGGATGCCCTCACCTTCTGATTTCACCGATGCAAAAATTTCCGGATGCTCTGCCTGTGAAACACCCAGGTCAAAGTTTCTGTGAAACTGCTGCATGCAGGAATAATTGTGAGAATGGATCACCTTTGCATCTGCGGCATAGGCGATCCCGTATCCTGCCTGGATCAGATTTCCGGCATAGATCATATCCTCATTAAAGATCGTCCGCTCTACAAAGCCTCCAAGCTTCTCAAAAATATCTTTCTTATAAGCAGCACATACATTGGAGCAGAAATATGTCTTGATACCATACCTGGGAAGATCAGCCTTCGTCTTAACGCAGGAAATTTCCGGATAGTTGAAAGATCTCGTGTAACGCTCCACAAAACTACACTCGGCATTCGGAAGCTGTCTGGCATAGGCAGCCCCGATCTGCTCATCAGAACAAAGTGCTCCTGTCAGATTCTGAATCAGCTCTCTGTCTGCCGGAAGTGCATCCTGTGTCATAAATACCATGATATCTGCCTCAGACAGCGCGGCTGCTTTTTTCCTGGTGCCGCCGTGATCAAATTCTGCTTTCGGGATATGATGAACTTCCAGAAATGGATATTTCTCATCCCATTCTTTATTCCAGAATTTCTCCTCTGTATTCATTATGATGATTCTGTGGATCGGGCAGCTCTGTTTCTGAAGACGCTCGATCAGCCTGCCAAATTCTTTTCCCGGGCGATATGTGGGAATGATCACATCTGTTGTTTTTTCCATTGTATAAATCTCCATTTATAACAGAAGGGAATTCCTGCCTGAGAAATTCCCTTCTGATCATCTTATATCATTGTTTCGTAGCTTAAGCTGCTTCTACGGATTCTGTTGCAATGTCTTCACCGCCGCCGTCTCCGCCATAATCAGGTTCGGAGTAATCACCGCCGTCATCGCCGCCGTAGTCGCCGCCATCATCACCGCCGGAAGTATCTCCTCCGGTTGTATCTCCTCCGGTTGTATCTCCTCCGGTGTAATCATTATCATTGCTTCCACTGTCGTCACTTCCGGCAGTATTTTCCCATGTTGTTCCGTTATTCTCATAAATAACGGTATCATTTGCACTGTTTTCCTCGGTTACTTTCTGTGTATCATCCAGACTTGCCTCACCGCCGACGATTTCAAGGATTCTCTGGCTGTTTGCAAGTACTGTTGCAGAAGGTGTATAGTTCGGATCGTCATACAAGAATTTGTGAAGTTCAATAACGTTTGACTCCAGTGAGGTCGGCACGATAACGCTTCCCTTAACATTGGAGAACTTGAAAGAACTTGGAAAACCGGTTGTATCGTTGACGCTGTATCCGATGAGTGTCGGAAGCATCTGAAGGATCTCTGTCTTGTCCATGGAAGTGGTTACCATCGGGAATACATCATCCATGATCTTGAAGATCGTGCTCAGTCCTGCTGATTTTGCTTTGTCAACGATCATCTGGATAACTTTTCGCTGACGTTCTGTACGTCCCATATCCAGGCTTGCTGTATAACGGATACGGCAGTAAGAAGTTGCCTGTACACCGTTCAGATGGTAAGTATACTGGATTTTTTCGATGTCCTCCGGTTCTTCCGGAAGTTCGATCGGTGTGTAATCTTTTTCTGTTTCTTCTGCGGTTTCCACACAGTAGTTGTTCATATGAACGATCTCTGCATAGGACATATCCATATCCAGACCGCCAAGGTCATCAATAATGGTTGTCAGCGCATTGAAGTTTACGGTCGCGTAATCAGAAATATTCAGGTCAAGGTTTGTATTCAGCATGGTGATTGCCTGCTCTGCTTCTCCATAAGCATATGCGGCATTTGCCTTGGAATAGGTTTCCTTGTCACTGAATCCCATGTTCAGAAGTGTATCACGGTAAACAGATGCAAGTTTAACGTCCTTGGTGTCGTTGTTGACACTTGCAATAATAATTGTATCACTGTTTTCTCCACCAAGAGCAGTGTTCTTGTCACGGTGGTCAATACCAAACAGAGCGTATGTGGTATATCCGGTCAGTGTGGAGGTCTCAGAATCAATGGAATCCTGTACTTCCTGGTTTACCTGGATCTTGCTTTCGTCCAATACCGGCTGCTGGATCTTGTCCAGTTTGGTATTCAGCTGACCGTAAACATAAAGTCCGCCGATAAATACCAGAAGTACAATGATCTCAACCGCAAAAAGTATCTTTTTCTTTTTTGATTTTGGTTTTCTTGCCATCTTTTCTCCTTCTTACTTAATATGCATTTTTGTTAATAAAGCCTTTGAAAATTGTCAGGAACAAAATCTTTATGTCAAATCCGATGCTCCAGTTCTCAATGTAGTACAGGTCACAGTCTATACGCTTCCTGATGGATGTATCTCCGCGGTAACCATTGACCTGTGCCCATCCTGTAAGTCCGGGACGCACCTGATGCTTGACCATGTATCTCGGTATTTCCTCACGGAATTTCTCTACAAAGAAAGGTCTTTCCGGTCTTGGTCCTACCAGGCTCATATCGCCTTTCAGAATATTAAAAAGCTGTGGAAGTTCATCGATACTTGTCCTTCGCATGAACTTGCCGATTCCGGTAACTCTCGGGTCGTTTTTGACCGTCCACGCTTTACGCTCCTCGGCCTCCGGCTGAATCTCCATGGAACGGAATTTGTACATACGGAAAGTCTTGTTGTGAAGTCCCACTCTCTCCTGCTTATAGATCAGCGGTCCTGGTGAGGTCAGCTTGATAAGGATACACATCAGAAGCATGACCGGCGAAGAAACAATAATCGCCATAATAGAACCTACAACATCCATAGTTCTCTTGACCATGGCATTAAATGTATTACTCAGCGGCACATAACGGATATTGATCACCGGAAGTCCCAGTATATCCTCCGTATATGGCTTTGTAGGAATGATCTTATTGTAGTCCGGAATAAACTTCGTGTGTACTCCGGATTTCTCGCACATTGCAACGATCTCCTCCAGACGATAATATTCACTTAATCCCAATGTAATTGCAATCTCATCCAGTCTGTTTGCAGGAAGGATCACGGTCAGATTCGCAATACGTCCGATCACCTTTACTCCATTATAGAGGGTTCCCGCCGGTACATTGTCATCCAGAATTCCACGGACGATATATCCCCACTGAGGATTCTCCTTAATTCTGTCAATGTACTCTTCCGCTGCACGGCTGTAACCTACCAGCAGTATCTGCTTCTGGTTCAGTCCCCTCTTTCGCATATCCTTAAGGATAGAATAGATCAGAAGTCTGACTCCCCATTCCATAAAGATGTTAACTACACAGAAAATATAGACCGTAAGTCTGGAAAAATCAGGCTCTCCGATCATATAAAGACTGAATACTACAAGAAGAAGTCCCAGAACATTTGCCTTGACAATATTGGCAAGCACAAGCCGCCGCCCCTGCAGATGCAAAGGTTCATACAAGGTAAACGCCTGGTATAGCAGCAGATAGCCCGGAATAATAAAGATCAGGGCAAACATATACTGCTCAAACGCCAGTGCCCGGACTGCCGAATACGAAAACGGTCCGATAAAACGGATCATCCACGCAAGGACATAAGCAACCGCAATTACAACGGCATCAATTAACATCTGGAGACGACTGAAATTCTTCTGATTATCCTGAATCAATTTCTGTCACCTCACTGTTTCATTATGTGTGTTTATCTTATAATAGTTGACTGTCAAAATCAATAAAATACCAAATTTTATTTTATAAAATTTAGCTCTGCGATCCGTAAATCCGCCTTTACGCAGTAAATCTGACAAAAATATTCTTCCATAATTCCAGCTGAATCCTGGCATAATTTGGCAGATGTTTCATCGAAAACGGGACTTTTCGACCCTTGTGGCTGATGGAAAATCCATTCTTTATACCTGCCAGATATTCTTTGCCCATGCCCTTGACAGCAAAAAACAAAAACTTGATCAAAAATCCTGCTGCCAGGAACGGAAGATTCAGAATAATCTGAAGCAGCGGCATATTTTTGTAGATCAGATAAACGTTGTTTCTTGAAGAATATCTGGTCTTGAAATAATTATACCTGGATCCGCTCGTGCCGCTTCCCACATGGTAAACGACCGCCTTTGGCGCATACCAGTTCTCGTAACCGTAGATCCTTGCACGGTATCCGATATCCGTATCTTCCAGATATGCAAAATGTTCTTCGTCAAAATATCCAATCTTTTCAAAAAGTTTTCTTCTGTAGATCGCAGCACCGCCGCAGGAGGAAAATATCTGTTCTTCCTTCTCATACGTATGGATATCCCTGCCCTTGCCTCTCGCAAAAGACCAGCCAAGTGCATTGTAGAAATTGCCTGCATCATCCAGGCGGTCTCTGTCATGATACTGCACCATTCTCGCCGCACAGGAAAAAGCTCTCTTGTGCCTGCGGATCGCGGCGACCATCTCTTCCAGAAAATCCTCTTTCACTTCTGTATCATTGTTCAGAAGAAGGACATACGGTGCTCTGGAAGCTTTGATCCCTTCATTAACTGCCTTGCAGAAACCATAATTTTCAGGCAGTTCAATGATATGCACCCACGGATAATTGCCCGCAACGAAAGAACAGCTTCCGTCAGAAGAACCATTATCCACAAAGATCACTTCGAAATTTTTGAGTGTCTGCCCTTCCAGACTTGCAAGTACGCTGTCCAGAAACGCAATTCCATTATAATTCGGTATGACAACCGATACTTCCATATTATTTCTCCTTATTCTCCATTCCCCGGATCGGACGAAGGGAGTAATTCCATTTGGTCAGAGACAGATTCTTGTTATAGTAAGGATCACCTTTCCTGAGGATGTCGATCCACTGACAGCGCATGTATTCAATTTCTTCCTGAAAACGTCTGACCTTCGCCTCGCTGTCCTCTGCACCTCTCGTCTTGGATTCCATATGATATAACTGAACATATGGATCATACACGATCAGACTTCCATTCTTACGAACTTTCAGACACAGATCCACATCGTTAAATGCAACAGACAGTTTCTCTGTAAATCCGCCTGCTTCCTCAAATGCACTGCGCTTCATCATCATGCACGCCGCAGTCACAGCACTCATATCCTGAAGGATCGAAGCCTTGTGGAGATACCCGGTTCTGTTCGCCGGCATGTCAACAAACATATGGCCTGCAATGCCGCCGATACCGATCACACAGCCTGCATGCTGGATCGTATTGTCCGGATAGATCAGCTTCACGCCGACCACCCCGACCTCTCCTCGCTGGCAGACACCGAGCATTTCTTTGATCCAGCCCGGTGTGATCACCGTCACATCATTGTTAAGGAACAGTAAGTAATCGCCCTTTGCATGGCGGACACCATAGTTGTTGATGGCAGAATAGTTGAATTCCTTCTTCCATCTGAGCAGACGGATCTTTGGATCTCTGGAGAGTTCTTTGTAATAATGAAAAATCTCCTCGGAAGTACTGTTATTCTCAATGATCAGGATCTCGTAATTCTGATATTCTGTTTTTTCCCTGATGGATTCTATGCATGCCTGTAAGGATTCCTTCTCATCCTTATTTGGGATGATGATAGAAACCATAGGCTCTCCGTGGACCGGATATTTCACGCGGAAAAATCCAAGATCCGGTGTATGGCTTACTTCACCCTCTACGCCCACGCGCTTGAGGTGTGCTTCGATTGCTCTTTTGCCTGCATCAAACGCATACATCTTGCTGGCAGGATTATCTGCAGTCGATGCCTTGTGTGTACGCCAATGATAAACGATCTCCGGTACATGTCCGACTCTGCCGGAAGCTTCCTCCACACAGCGGAAAATAAAGTCATGATCCTGTGCCCCGTCAAATTCCTGACGGAAACCGCCGACCTTATCCACGATAGTCTTGCGGACTACAAAAAAGTGACAGATATAGTTGTTGGACCTCAGGAGATCCAGGTTGAAATCCGGTTTCAGATGAGGCTGGAAATGTTCACTTAAGTCTGTTGTGACCTTGTCCTCGTCTGTGTAAACGGCATCCAGTTCTCTGTCCTCATTGAGTTTCTTAACGATCTCATAAAGGGCATTCGGTGCCAGAAGGTCATCGTGATCCAGAAGACCCACAAACTCTCCTGATGCCATCGTAAGTGCCGCATTGGTATTTCCTGCGATTCCCAGATTCTCGCGCAGATCTCTGACGCAGATCCTCCGATCTGCTGACGCATATTCCTTAAGGATGGCTGTCATCTCCGTATCATCCGGACTTCCATTTGCAATACAGAGTTCCCAGTTCGGATAGGTCTGGTCAAGAAGTGACTGGATCATCTGGCGCAGAAAAACCTCCGGTGTACGGAATGCCGGCACAGCAACACTGATCCGCGGTGTGTATGCAAACTTATGTTTCTTCTGCTTCTCAAGTTCCGCCTTATCCGGAATATACGCTTCATACCACGGACCATAGGGAACTTCTTCCGGCTCAAAACGTTCATGGAGACGGATCCAGAATTCCTTCGGTCCATAGTGCTTCAGATAGCGGAAGCCCTTCTGGATCGTGTAGGGATTCATTTTCTTGAGCATGCGTCCCCACTGGATCCCGCCTCCTGCCTGTTGTTTTTTATTCATATATTGTGTCCTCAGACTTTACTTATTTGTTACTGCTCACAGCAACACATATTTTACAATAATTTTACTCATAATCGGCTTTATTTTATCATTCCAGGCCTATTTTTGCAAGGGGCTATATCATTCTGCTTGAATTGCGTCGAAAAATGGGATATGATATGAATTGATATGTATTTTTTTGTTAAAAACGACACACTATTTTATCAGTCACAGGAGATAGATTATGAGATTAAAAAGATTATACAGCGGTCTTCTGGCTCTGGGACTTTCTTGTTCTGTATTGTTCCAGACACCGGTCCTGGCCGCCGAGGAAACAGCCGCAGATACTGCCCAGGCTGCTACTTCTGCTATAACAACAAACAGCATTCCGGGATGGCCTCAGGGACCAGAGATTACTTCCACAGCGGCCGTAATCATGGAGGACAGCACACAGACGATGCTTTATTCCAAAAACATGGATCAGGAACTGTATCCCGGTGCTACAGTCAAAGTCATGACTGTCCTGGTCGCTCTTGAAAATTCGCAGCTTACTGATGAAGTCACCATGACAGAAACCGGTGTTTCCGGTGTTACTGACGGAGGTGCCAATATTTCCGCACAGCTTGGAGAGGTTTTTACAATGGAACAATGCCTCTATGCGATCATGCTCTCCTCAGCAAATGACATCGCACTTCAGGTTGCAGAACACGTTGGCGGTTCTGTTGAAAACTTCGTTCAGATGATGAATGACCGGGCTGCACAGCTTGGCTGCACCAACACAGTATTTACCAAGTCTACCGGACTTCCAGATGAAAATCAGCATACCACCGCACATGACATGGCACTTATTATGAAGGCAGCTATTGATAATGAATCCTTCCGGACCATTTCCAATACAGTTTCTTATACGATCCCAGCGACTAACGTATCCGGTGGTGAACGTGTACTGACCAACAATTTTCCATTGATGTCTTCATCCAATGCAGCCTATTATCAGTACTGTCTTGGTGGAAGGGAAGGTTATACAGAAGCCTCCGGCAGCACACTCGTCTGTGTAGCCGAAAAGGACGATGTCACCTTGATCGCTGTTGTTCTTCAGGGTGCTTCCGGTGTAACTACAACAGAAGCAGTCAGCCTGTTTAACTACGGATTTGATAATTTCCAGATGCTCTCCCTCGGAGACAACGACTTCAACATGGTTTCCGGCGGCAATGTCTACGTACCTGTCGGCGCCACAGCAGACAGTCTCACTACTGAAGATGGCGAAGAACAGGAAAACGGACAGTACAGCCGTCAGTATTTCTTTGGTGGTACTCCTGTCGGAACAGCAACTATGGCAGCCACCCATGAAGACAATTCTTCTTTTTCTACTGAAAGCAACCAGAATATAGAAGCTGCCAGAGAATATTCCGCAGACAGGAACAATCTTCCATACATCCTGTTCGGCGGTGCCGGTCTCATACTCTTCCTTCTACTTCTCTGGAGAATCATCAAAGTAGCAAAATCGTAACTGTTCAGTACCCTCACAGTTACGGGTCAAAATACATTCCAATTTTTTCACTTCTCATAAACCAGAAAATCAGCGGTGTGCCCTCAAGCACCCGCTGATTTTCTGGTTTTATTCTTTCGTATGATCAGGAGCCTGCTCTGTGCAAACAAGATCCAGAACAGCACACTTCCTATCGTGCCTGCCTTTAATCCCGGTGCCTCGAAGGTAAGAAGGATCGTATGATCTCCCTCTGGCACTTCACATGCAAGGAATCCGATATCGCCGCGGAGCAGTTCCGCTTTTTCTCCATCGATCGTGAGACTCCAGCCTTTTTCATATGGGATCATAAACAGGGCATATCCATCTGCTTCTGCATGGACACTTCCTGTCACAACAGAGTCTTTCTGCGGCGCATCCAGCGTCACGGAAGAATTTTGCTCTGCTGTCTCCTGCTCCTCGGATTTGAGTGTCTGGATCTCAGATGCATCTCCGATCTCCGTTCCATCCTCCAGGGCGATCGCCTCTCCGAGAAGTTCTTCCCTGTTCTCCTCTGTGCAGAGTTCCTTAAGGCTCTCCTCTGAAATATCCTGCGTATAGAAATGCGCTGTCTGTGCATCCAGTACATTCTCATGGATATAAAGACTTCCCACCTGATCCAGCAGCTTATATTTTGTCTCGTCCGGTTCTCCGTTTCCGGAAAGGATGTATTTCACGCCCAGGAAAGCAGCCAGCCAGTTATCGTCCACATTGTTCCAGAACGTATAATGATTGTGATCTGCAAAAAACAGTTCCGGATAACAGGTCTCGACAAATTCTTTGACATTTCCGTTCATGACAGAATTATAAGTCGAAATCCCGCGGTATCCCTGCCCGGAAGAATCCATCGAAACAGTTCCCGAAATATAATCTTTCTCTACACGGTAGAACGTCGGATCATTTTCTTTGAGATAGTTCAGGCAGTCCGCAAGATCGACACGGTACATCTCCCGGAAAAAATCCTGCGGTTTCTCGATCTCTGCGCGGTATTTTATCTCCTTGTCATCAGAAGTCCGCATCTCCTCATAGCGCTGTGTTTCCTGCACCATCACTTCTGCCGGAACATCTGTCTTTTTCATGGTGACGCGGTTCTGATAATTTGTTCCGCCCTCAGAAACCACGTTCACGACAAGCACAACGCCCATAACTCCTAGGATCACATTTCTTATCTGTATATCCTTCAGGAAACAGAGCAGCGTCAGGCAGACGGCTGTCAGAATTCCTGTGACGGTCAGGATCAGGATATTTGTCCTGTATTCCTGGAAACCCGCCTGCTCATATCCGCACCAGTATGCCCAGCCCATGAGGGCAGTCACCGCAAGAATCAGCACAAGGTTCAGCTTGCCGCCTTTTCGCATGTAATCCCACATCCACGCCATCAAAAGCAGAAAGACCGTCATCAGCACAAATGTATAACGCTGTGTCGGCAGTGTGAAGTAATTAAAGACCGTTCCTCCGACCGGGAGTGCAGTTCCGACAAGGATCAGGGCAGCCACTCCATAGAGTACTCTTTTTGCCCGCTTCGTCATGTCTGCTTTTCGGAGGACTGCAAGAAACTGCACATTCAGAAAAACAGCCAGCGTTGAGCAGAAAAGGACTGGATCTTCGTAATAGTTCATCACATACTGCTGCGGTCCTTTTGCCAGTCCGTAACCGTTCTGTAAGTTGCTTGAGAACATTCTCTTGAGCATGGACAGATAAAACTTCCTTGAATATGGCGTAAAACACTGACGCAGGAAATCAAGGAGCCCTGTTCCGTCGCTTTCCAGTCTGGAAGACACATTCAGGAGAACTTCTGCCATCGGAAGGAACACGACAAGGCTCATTCCCACGCCCATGATCATCTCCGCGCAGCCGAGCAGAAATCTCTGTATCCTCTCTTTCCAGGTAAGTCCGTCCAGCATCAGGATCCGGAAAAGCAGATACAGCCCGGTCGCCGCCAGGCACATGTATGTAAAGTACACGCTGTAGATCCCGCACAGGAATACCATGACCGGAAACAGTGCCTTTCCTTTCTTTTTCTGGATGAACTTCTCACAGAAAAGAAGCATCAGCAGAAAATAGATCACGACCGTTCCAAACTGGTAATGCTGCCCCCACACCAGGAGAAACCCATTCAGCGCATAAGCATAAGACGTGATCATCTTTGACAGCACGCTGAAAGAAAACTGTGACAGAAACCAGTAAAAAGCAAACGCCGCCACCATGATCTTGAGGATCTGAATGACATTGATATACAGAAGCATATGTGCCGGTCCCAGAACAACACCGACTCCATAAAGCAGCATCAGGAACGGATCAAACAGGTTAAAGTTAAACTGGTTGATCCCCAGCCCGTTATTAAAATCCCAGAGGGAAAATCTGCCGTCCCGCAGATGGTTCACAATGCTGGTATAGTTCATGATGTACTGCTGCCAGGTATCACTTCCGATATCGTTGAAGATCATCAGGTCATTTCCATATAAATAATCCCGGAATATAAAACTACAGCTTGCACTCAGCAGCAGAAATAAAAAACAAAGCGCCCTCACATCAGGGCTTTGACAAAATCCGGACAGCTTCTGCACTGTCCGGATCTTTGAACTTGATTTCATCTTTTCTTTCATCAGTTTACATAATTTCCTTCAGATAACGTCCAAGAGCATCTTTCCAGTCCGGAAGACGGGTAAATCCATGCTCGTCGAGTTTCTTCTTCTCCATACGGCTGTTGGACGGACGTTTTGCCTTTGCCGGATATTCCGCAGAACTTACCGGGAGGACTTTGACATCCATACCTGCCTGAGCGAAGATCTCTTTTGCAAAATCATACCAGGAAATGTAACCGCCTTCATTTGTTGCATGGTATTTGCCGTACTCTTCTTTTTCCAGCATATCTACAAGAAGTCTTGCAAGGTCGTAGGTGTAAGTCGGTGTACCGATCTGGTCATTTACAACAGTCAGGGTATCATGTGTTTTGCCAAGATTGATCATGGTCTTGATGAAGTTTTTGCCGTTCAGTCCGAATACCCATGCAATACGCACGATGTAGTGCTTCGGAGCATATTTTTCCACGGCAACTTCACCTTCGTATTTGGACTGTCCATAGACATTCAGCGGCTCTACGACCGGATCATCCGGCTCCCACGGGCGGATTCCCTGTCCGTCAAACACATAGTCTGTGCTGATGTATATCATCGGAATGTCGAGTTTTCCACACATCTTTGCAATATTTGCTGTTCCATCCACATTTACTTTGTGGCAGACCTCCTGGTTATCCTCCGCTGCATCCACAGCAGTCCACGCTGCACAGTGGACAACTTTATCCGGATGAACTTCTGAGATCACTTTTTCTACGGCCGCGCTGTCTGTGATGTCCATCTCGGCAACATCAACGCCGACTCCTTCGTAGCCTCTTTTTGCCAGCTCGTTCATTACATCATAGCCAAGCTGTCCTTTTACGCCTGTTACTAATACTTTCATCAGAAAATCCTCCTATATACGTCTCAGTGAAAAATCCTGACTCTTTAAGGTCAGATTTGGATTGTAATACGGATCGCCGTTTCTCAGGATATCCGGCCAGCGTTTCTCAAAGATCTGGATCTCTTTGTTGAAACGTGCCACTTTTTCCGGTGTGTCCTCAAGTCCTCTGGATTTGGATTCGTAGTGATACAGTTCTGCATATGGATTATACACGATCAGGTATCCGGCTGCACGGAGCTTCATACAGAAATCAATATCATTAAAGGCAACGGCAAGTTCTTCTGTCAGACCACCTACCTTATCAAATGCTTCTTTCTTCACCATCATGCAGGCTGCTGTCACCGCACTGTAATCCTGCGCGCAGATGATCCTGTGGCAATAGCCTGTCGTTCCACGAGGCTGGAGCACGAAACAGTGTCCTGCGATTCCACCAAAGCCAATAACTACACCGGCATGCTGGATCGTATCATCCTCATAATACATTCTCGCACCGACTGCACCTACATCACTTCTCATACAGTAGCCAAGAAGTTCTTCCAGACAGTCATCATTGATGATCTCTGTGTCATTGTTCAGAAGCAGGATATACTCGCCCTTCGCAAAGGATGCGCCGTAGTTGTTGATCGCGGAATAGTTGAACTCTCTGTCCCAGTAAACAACATGTGCTTTCGGGTTGGATGCTTCCAGTTCCTTGTAATATGCAAAGGTCTTATCATCTGTACTGTTGTTTTCCACAATGATGTATTCGTAGTTCTGATACGTTGATTTCTTATCGATTGAATCCATGCAGCGTTTCAGATCATCAATATGATCCTTATTCGGAATGATGATGGAGATCAGCGGATCATGGTCACGGATAAATCTTGTTCTGTAAAGTCCCAGGAACTCTCCCTGGTATACTTCCGCATGGATGCCTGTTCTCTCATAATGTGCCTCGATCGCACGTTTTCCTGCCTCAAATGCATACGCCTTGCTCTCCGGATTCTCGGCCGTGGAGTCCTCATGACATCTCCAGTGGTACAGGATCTTCGGGATATGATAGATTTCTGAATGATCTACCGCCTCAATACAGCGGAAAATAAAATCATAATCCTGCGCGCCGTCAAATTCACTGCGGAGAGTACCGACTTTATTAATGATCTCTCTGTCAACCACAAACAGATGGCAGATATAGTTTACGGTACAGAGAAGATCCGGGTTGTAATCTGGTTTGAAATGCGGCTGGAAGAACTTATGTCCATCCATCGACATCTTATCTTCATCGGAATACAGAACACGGATCCTGCGGTCTTTATTCAAAGCCTTGACGCACTCAAACAGTGCATGCGGTGTCAGTTCATCGTCATGATCTGCAAAAGCGATGTAATCCCCCGTTGCGATCTCGATTCCTGCATTGGTATTCTCAGAGATCTGAAGCTGCTGATCATGAGAAACTACTTTGATACGTTCATCCGATGCTGCAAGCTCCTTAAGGAGTCCTGCGATCGGTGAATCTGCACCGCTTCCGTCAGAAAGACAGAGTTCCCAGTTCGGATAAGTCTGTGCCTTGACGGTATCAACCAGCTGTCTTAAGTATTTCTCAGGGGTCTTGTATAACGGGATCACGATAGAGATCTTTGGCTGGAAGTCGAATTTCTCTCTTCTCTGTTTCTCCAGTTCTTTCTGGCTCGGAAGATGCCTGAGGATCCACTTCTGATATGGAATTTCTCTTGTAGAAGCTGTCTTAACCTTGGCTGCGATTTTGCCCACCAGCGCCACGCTTCCCTGGCTTCTCCAGTAACGTAAGCCTTTTTTGGCATATTTCTCGACCTTTTTGCGAAGGACGACAGTCGGCTGAAGGTGTGCGATATGGACAGACTTCGTATTTCCTGCATAAAAAACAATATAGACAAATTTGCCTGTAAGGTTTGTCAGTTCTACAAAGAATCCTGTCTTATCATGGATCTCTGTCTCCTCATAAAGCTGTTCCACGTCGACACGTTCTGTACGAAGGATTTCTGCTGAAATCTTCTCTTTATTTTCATCAAAGATCTGAATTTTGACCGGTTCAGATGCCACAGCCCATCCACGTACTCTCAGGAAGCCCTGCTGCACCTTTTCTTCTTCGATAAAAAACTGCGGTTTGCCTCTGCGTCGTTCCAGTTCTTTGACCGGAACAGAAAACCAGCAGAAGTTTTTGTCCGGCATATCTGCATAAACGGAAAGTTTCTGAAAGCCTTCCAGTGATTCCGGGAGACGGATCTCAGCCGTGATCCTCTCGCCGCGCATCAGATCAGGATCCTTGAAACGCTCCAGTGCACTGACCATCTCCAGTTTCTTGATCTCTGCCTTTACTTCTGATCCGTCCAGGCAGGCACGCATTCTTGCTTCTTTTGGCCAGGTTCCCTGAAGGATGTAACAACATGGATTCTGAAGATGGAACCTGTCCTTGGTCACTTCAAAAATTTCTCTTGCCATAATCTATATCCAACCTCATTTCTCAGTCTTCTCTCAGGGAACAGTCCCCTTCTGTCACAGAAAGATTCGGGCTGTAATACGGGTCCCCCATCTCAAGCTGCTGCGCCCATTTCTCCTGGAATCTCTTTACTTCTTTGTCAAAGCGGAACTGTTTTTCCGGTGTATCTTCCAGTCCTCTTGATTTTGATTCATAGTGATACAGTTCTGCATACGGTGTAAAAATGATCTTCTTTCCTGCCGCACGGAATTTCATGCACAGATCGATATCATTAAATGCCACCTGGAAAGTCTCATCAAGACCGCCCACGGCATCAAAATCGGATTTCTTTACCATCATGCACGCCGCTGTCACCGCACTGATCTCCTGCACGCTGATCATACGTCCAAAATAGCCCGGGTCTTCTTTCGATGCACGGCACATGATATGGCCTGCGATGCCTCCAAGTCCCAGGACAACACCCGCATGCTGGATCGTATCATCCGGGTAATAAAGCTTCGCTCCCACAGCCGCCACGTTTTCCTGCTGGCAGTTCTGGAGCATTTCTTCCATCCAGTCCGGTGTCAGGATCTCCACATCGTTGTTCAGGAAAAGAAGATACTCTCCCTTCGCTTCCTTCGCAGCGAAATTGTTGATCGCGGAATAGTTGAATTCTTTTTCCCAGGTCAGTACCCTCGCCTTCGGATAACGGTCCGGGAGTTTTCTGTAATATTCAAAGGTTTCTTCCTTCTCGCTGTTGTTCTCTACGATCAGGATCTCATAATTGCGATATGTTGATTTCCGTGTCATGGAAAACAGGCACAGCTCCAGATCATCTGTATGATCTTTGTTCGGAATAATGACAGAAATAAGTGGATTTCCCTGAACCTTCACATGGCTTCGATACCAGCCAGGACGTTCTGTCATCTCCACCTTCGCATCGATGCCCAGTCTCTGGTAATGCTCACGGACGGCTTTTCTTCCTGCTTCATATGCGTATGCCTTGCTGGAAGGATCTGCCGCTGTGGAGTCCATGTGGCATCTCCAGTGATACAGCACTTTCGGGATATGTGTGATCTTCTGCGCCTTTTCGCAGCAGCGTAAGATAAAATCAAAATCCTGCGCGCCGTCAAATTCAGACCGGAGAAGTCCCGTTTCGTCTGTCAGGCTTTTTTTCACAACAAAAATATGACAGATATAGTTGTTTTCCCTCAGACGGAACAGGTTAAAGTCAGGTTTGAAATTCGGGTCAAAGTAATGCCGGCCGTCCATGCTGACCTTATCCTCATCGGTATAAAGCACATCGGCACCTGTATCGTTGATCGCTTTGACGATCTCATAGAGAGCATCCGGTTCCAGGGTGTCATCGTGATCGCAGAGCATAAGATACTCGCCTGCTGCCAGCGCGACCGCCTCATTTGTGTTGGCGGAGATCCCGCCATTCTCTTCCAGCTTGCGGTAAACAATACGTTTCTCTCTGCCGTAATGCTTCTCAATGAATTCTTTTGCCTTGTCATCCGGGCTTCCGTCTGCCAGACAGAGCTGCCAGTTCTCATAGGACTGTCTGCGGACAGACTCCAGCAGTTCCTTAAGATAAGGAAGCGGTGTGCAGTACAGCGGAATCACAATGCTGATGAGCGGCTTCTGTGCAAAAGCAGAATGTTTCTGCCTGCGAAGGGTTCTCTTATCCACCTTATGGCGCGCAAGCCATGCTTCATATCCACCTTCTGCCACACTCTCTTTGCCAAAAAGCCTGCTTAAGAATCCTTTTGGTTTATTTTGTTTCCGAAGTTCCTCGATGTCAATCGTATATGTTTTGGTGACAGAATCACCACAGAAATGAAGAATGATCTCTCCGCCTTTGATCTCCGGAAGCGCCGCAGAGATCCGGAATCCGATCTCCTGCGTCTTATATTCCTCATCAAGATTCCTTCTCTCGACCACATCCGGTCTGCGTCCTCTGCTGATCCGGCAGTCCAGAAGTGATGCATCCTCCTGATGTACCGTCACTTCCACGCTTCCTCTCTGATCAACGACCCATCCCTGGATCTCCAGCATCGTATCATACAGGATCTCAACACGGTCCAGATGATATTCCACAAGATTTTCTTTGATCAATTCATCCAGTTCGTCTGCACTGATCTCCCAGATACTGACACGTTCTTCCCCGTCGCGGAGAAAAAGTTCCAGACTCTGATATTTCTCTGCCAGTTTCAGTACCTCCGGGATCTGAACGGTAAATCCCGGCAGAAAATCCCCGAATTCACATCCAAGAGCCTGTGCGACATCCGGCCGCTCCCGTCTCTGGATCTCTGGCAGTTCTACCGTATCATAGCCATCTCCCAGAAGTTCAAATCCATATGTTTTTCTGTCAGGATGTGAATACCATCCGTCCAGACTCAGCACATGACCATGTCTGTCATCGTAACGTTCTTCATCTATGCTGAAACAAAAATCACCCATTCTACATCCTCTTTAATTTTTTTTAATGCTTCGGTACAGCTTCCAGACTTTTGTGTTTTCCATCTGCTGTATTTTCTGGTTCAGTCTCTGGATCTCCTGCTCTTTCTGTGAAGATACCTGTGAGAATTTCTGCCAGAATTCTTCCCTTGCTTCCTGCTCTTTCAATACTTCGATCTCGATATCCAGAGTTTTGCCCTGAACATGCTCAATGATAAACTGCGGGTCACCGGCTCCGAAATAATATCTTCCATCGCCCATGTCAAATCCGTTACTGTAAAAAACAGCCTTGCTGCCATCATCAAAGGCAAGTCTGTGAAGGAGAAGTCCTCCTGCTGTCTCACCAGGATCAAGTCTCAGACGTTTTGCATCCTTCGAAATCGGAATCTTCAGAGAAAGTCCGGTCTTCGCCATCGGATAGACGGCTGAATCGCTTTCGTTGAAATCATTTCCTCTGTCATAAAATACCTGCAGTTTCCGCTCTGCACCTGCGATCCGGAGCTGCTCATAATAAGACAGTACATCAACTTTGCCCGGTGAAACATCCTCATACATGTCAAGAAGCGGTACATGGCTGCCCTTGATATAATTCTGGAAATTACGCTCCATTGCAGCATAGATCTCCAGTTCTTTCTCTGTCAGACCTGCCTTCGTATAGAAATCCATATCCTTGAGCGCACGGCGCTTGCCGTCACTTTCCAGATAATAATGGATCATCCTGTAAATGATAAAGTTGCCCGGGATCGGGAAACGGAACGTCCACTCATAATCGATCACGGAAATCCTGTCATTGTCGATCAGAATATTTGCCGGAATCAGATCGATATTGGAGATTCCACTACAGGAAAGTGTTCCTTCCTGTGAAACATTTCCGAATACTTTGACAAATTCCGGTGTTTTATAAAAAGCTTCTCCACTGTGGATCCGGCGTACCTTCTCAACATAACGGAACAGAAGCTTCTCTGCCTCTTCGTTTCTGCCCTGTTCTACCAGCGCATCGAGATGTTCTTCCAGCGTCTTTCCCTTGAGGAATTCCAGACGGACACCCTGTTTTTCCAGTATGCACTGGTTCAGTTCCAGACCTTCTTTGGCATAGATCCTTGCCATCTCTCTGGAAAGGGATTCCAGATTCCGTACATGTTTCTCTGCTGTAGTTTCTGTCGGAACTTTTCGAACAAAACGATCTTTTTTGCCTTCTTTGCAGATATCGGTACGAAGGGCGAATTCCGATGATCTCTCATTGGAAAATTTGGAATATACCGTTGCGATCTCCGGCTTTTCCCTGCCGATCAGAAGAAGGAATGAATTGGAAAACTCCGGGAACAGATCATTGTCCAGAAGAGAATCATATACTGGTGACTCCTGGAAAAGCTGCAGGCGCAGTCTGTCATAATTCGTCTCCAGCCTGTTCAGTTCGCCCTTGAACGGAAGACGCTCATCAGAATAGATCGTCATTGGAAGTTTGTAGTCTGGAAATGGATAATACCAGGATGCTTTGAGGTCCCCTGCCTCTCGTAAGATGGCATTGAATTCCTTCTTCGTAAAGGTCTTGACACCTTTTGTCGTCGGATATCCTTCCAGTCCTTCAAAAAGCGTTCCGAAATGATCTTCTGTACAGCCCGCCCAGTATTTCAGTCCAAAACGGTTTTCGATCGCAAGGACGATCTTGCCGTCCGGTTTGAGATGTCTGGAAATGATCTTCAAGAAATCTACATAAGGAGTACTGCTCTGAATATAAGCCTCTCCATATTCAAATACACCGATCAGCGTGATGTAATCATACTTTTCGGTAAGATTTTTCTCAATATCCTGAAAGTTGCCCATAAGAATCTTAAGATTATCAAAGTCCTTATGTCTGTTGGCATTGATCAGGCTTCTCTTGCGTGACAGTTCGATGCAGGTCACGCTCTTTGCCTTCTTACACAGTGCGCCAGTCACCGCGCCGCAGCCGGAACCGATCTCCAGGACATTTTCTTCTCCTGTGAATGGAAGCCAGCTTAAGATATTTTCTCTGATATGTGAAAAATGATACAGGATCGGCCAGCTTTTGCGCTCTGCGATCACCTGATTCCATTTTTCTTCTGGATAAGTCCTGGCGATCTCCAGCATCTCATCTTCGATCGCACCGTCTGTATATAAATCTTTTCCCGGATAATACGTGTCATCCAGCACAACCTGTCCTATTTTTTCACTCATTTTTCTTCTCCGTATTGTATCTCTACCTGTGAATCCATGTCATAAAAACCTACGGTGTTCTGTTCGGAAACAACCGTGATGTTGCATGCATCATAAAGTCTGTGGAATACCGTGAATTCTCCATCCTTGTATCCCGTGCAGCCAAATGCGAGCAGATACTCTCCGCCCTGAAGGAACATCTTCTGTGTGAAAGTCACCGTACAGGTGTCACCTTCATCCGAATGCTCGATATGCATCTTTTCGAACATGGTATTGGTTCCGGTGATCTCCGTACCCTTGATATCCTTGAAAGTATATGCCATGATCGGCTCCTGGATCGCCTCGTGGAACACAGCTTTCATGCGGATCTGGAAGGAACTTCCTTTCTCGATGGTATTCGTGGATCTGCCCTTGTCATCGATCACGGCAAAGTCTGTGATCTCTGCAAGCTTACTGCCATATTCCAGCATGTTCGGATTGACCTGGAATTCTTCACTCCAGCTTTCCTTCGGCTTCTCTTCCTGCACCTGCTGCTTCGTCGGGTCCTGCCCGACCAGAAGCTGCTTGTACATATCTACCATCTGCTTCGGTGATCCCTCTTCCAGCT
>ERZ773188.1403-NODE-1403-length-26778-cov-5.983797_pt1 | contig 26778 bp, 28 predicted proteins | sample MGYA00581011_ERZ773188 | MGnify/ENA primary metagenome ERZ773188 (study PRJEB29015, sample SAMEA2737798) | human gut metagenome | biome: human gut; feature: human-associated habitat; material: faeces | place: China | collected 2012 ...
ATTTTCACTCCAACCATGTCCACTTTTTGCTCCCTGTGAAATTATATTTCCATTTTGCCCTAAGTTAACATTATAATATGGTTCAAAATCCGCCAAAACACTTTTGCATTCTTTTATCTCAATATTTCTAAACTGTGTGCCACCATTATTTGATGCCAGGAACAAATAACCGCCATCATAACTATCACTAACTGCCAATGGCTGATTTGCCCATGCCTGCTTTCCATCTACCCAAATCTTCATAATTCCTTCTTTGACTTCCAGCTTCATTGTATGCCACTCTTCATCCGCAATATTAAGCCCTTCAACATCGTCAGTCCACTGTACATTTGCCTGTTTATTTCCACTCTTTATATCCTTAAATGTTCCTGCTAATTTAATCACATTTCCCATGCAAGGCTTCATCCAGACTCCAGTATCCTCACCATTCCAACCGTTTATAGAACCATCAGCATTAACTTTTGTTCCAAATCCAATCATGGCTCCATATCGTATCTCTCCCTCTTTATATTGATTCTTAAAAGCAACCGAAAACGAAAAATCTTTATATTCTTTTAATTTATAGCGTAATACTGATAATTCTGGAGATAAATCAGCTCCGCCTACCCACCAGACATCATTTCCGTCTGTAATAATTCCATCCTCATTTTCACTCCAACCATGTCCACTTTTTGCTCCCTGTGAAATTATATTTCCATTTGTCGCTAAGTTAACATTATAATATGGTTCAAAATCATTTAACTGCATAGCTGCAGACACATCTTTTGTCCCTGCCGGAATAACATTTACTCCACCTACGACTAATACAACTGTTAAAATCAAAGATATTAAATGTCTCTTCATCTTTTTCCTCCTTTTCACTTTTTTGCATTGTATCATTGTTTAAAATAATTATAATTTATAAAAAGTTTTAAGCCTATGGAACTTTAAGGTAATTTTTTATTACTTTTGGACTTTTTTTCTCGTTGTATCGTTTTTACGCTCTTAACATTTTATCTTTATAAATTCTTTCGCCTATATGTCTTCTGAGCAGAACAATAATATTTACAAAAGGCTGCCAGAGAACAAAACATCTACAATAATTGTTTTATTTTCTGACAGCCTTAATATTATTCACCTTTCTATTCTTTCCACAGTTGTTTTCCTGCCTGAATTTGTTTTTCTAACTCTCTCGAATTATCCATATATTTTTTATATTCTTCAAAATCATATCCCAGCTTTTCTTCTTCCTTTTCTCTCCGGTGGTCTTAAAAGTAATACTTCCATTCCCTGCTTCTGGCAAAATTCAATGGACTTTTCCAAATAATCATAATCTATCTGACTGTATTTTTCCGGCATATTATCACTTGTCATATCTGTCCCCTCAAAACTATTCTTGTAGGTTCTTACCAACGCACTAAATCTTCTGGGAAGTCTTGTTGATGCTATTATTCCAAATTGCTTTAATCCGTTATACAGAATTGCAGTTGCATACACACCGTCGCAATCATAATCTCCTATTATATTAATAGGGACTTCTTTTTCTTTAGCTTCTTTTATATTCTTTATAAATGGTAACTTGCATGGTTTTATAAATTCTTCAGCTTTTATTCCCGTATTTAATTCTACAACTTCTGCTACTGTTGTAGCTTAATTTCTTTTTATATACATTTATGTATCCTCCTTATTTTTTTTATTCCTTTTTAATATGATGAAATATGAATATAAAAATAAAAAAGATAATAAAAAATAAGTCCCTTCTACTTTAAGGAACTTACTTTTTTTAATAATTTGGAGGAAAAAGTTTAAGCAGATACTCAATCGAACAAGTATCTTACTTGTACATTAATTATATCATAGAGAAAATAAGGGTTTGATTTTGGCGTAAAAAGTCAGAATTGTTAGATAACATTCGACAACTATGTTAAACTATATTGGTGCTACCTCAGTACGGTAGGACGGTTACGCTCCAATCTGAGAGTACAAGCTCAGTTTATCGGATAAATGGTAAATTGTGCCGTAGTTAAAGAAAGGAGATTTTTGCAAATGATAACTTTATCATATGAAACGTTATTCGCTGCCATGGCATTGTGCTGGTGCCGGATATACGCTAGGTAGAGATATACACAATAAATTCAACACCACCGGCTTAGCCTGTGGCTTGCTCTGCCCCTATAAGGGGCTTTCCCCAACTTGCGCCCGGAAGGCGCACCGAAGTCTGCCTACTGTACCACATTCACAGCTGCCCTTAAAAAGGCTTTATCAGTGCTTCCTTATTCCGACCCAGCCTTAAAAGGCTTGCTGGTTTGCTTTGGTTCCCTACTAACTCTTAAGAGTTTTATTTCTTGTGTTTCACCACCGGCTGGCCCGTAAACGAGTCTATATACTCTACCAAAGACATTTGATCATATTCCATATCTTCTTTTATTTGATTTTGTATATACTTTTTGATTTCAGCCGTATTTTTTCCTACAGTGTCTACATAATATCCCCTGCACCAGAAATGACGGTTTCCATACTTATACTTTAAATTTGCATGTTTCTCAAAAATCATTAGACTTGATTTTCCTTTTAGATATCCCATCACTTCTGATACTGAATATTTTGGTGGTATCCTTACCAACATATGTATGTGACCCGACATTGCTTCTGCTTCTATTATTTCTATTCCTTTTCTTTTACATAATGTTGCTAAAATCTGCCCTACATCTGCTCTAATATTCTTGTATATTACCTGTCTTCTATACTTTAGTGCAAAAACTATATGATACTTGCATTCCCATTTTGTATGGGCTAAACTATTATTGTCCATTTTGGACCTCCTGTGTTTTTTATTTGTGGTTTGCAGACCTACATTTATTTTAACACAGGAGTTACTTTTATCTAAAGATCTTCCCACCCCCCGCATAGCAGGGGTTTATTTTTACTGTTACACAACAAAGAATCCTCCTTAACATAACAGTTAAGAAGGATTCCTTTTAAGGAAAATATCCCCTTATCTTTGATTACCGACCATTAGGTGTTTAATCAAAAATCATATGGATCACTATAACACATCCAATCGAGAGGGTACATCACACCATTTTCCTCTTCAAATTTAGCCCATTGCTTAGCTTGACGTTTAGCTTCATGTTTACTTGACACTTTCTTTGTGTTTCTGTCATTTTCAACTCTAGCTTTATACGCTTTATTATTTGGATTATGCTGATTAGCGTAATCATCAAGCTGTTTCTTTGTATGTGTCTTTGATGACACACCTTTTTTATTTGCCATAAGCCACTTCTCCTTTCTCCTTGACTCCATATGTTTTCATATAAATGATTACGCACAAGATAGCGGACAACTTTGTCAACTTCTTAGCTGAACCCAAATAAGAAAAATCTTACGGATTATCCCTGCATTTAATCATGCCTCAAGGTTGGAGAATAAATTTTGCATTTACCTAAGCAAAATTTATTTAAATCGATTATATTACGATATTTCGATTATTGCAATTTCAATCATTACTTTACACCTTATTTTTCTCCATCTTCTCATACATATTAGTATTATAAAGATTATACAATTCACTGCCCTTCTCCACCGTATTATCAAACGGTACAATATTCTTACCGAACCTCAACAATCCAGTACCAGAAGGACTGTCAATCACATAATTAAGCTGCTCAGGACTTATCTCCAAAGCCTCTGTTATCTTTTCGATATTCTTGTTAGACTGATTAAGTAATAAAACAAAAGCACTGTTTGAAAGCATTGTCGTAGCAGTCTCACTTCTAAGTACATCAATGATATTCTGAGTAATACCGGTACATAGTCCTCCTTGCTTTCTTACCTTCTTCCACATCTGCTGTAAGTAGTCTGTACTAAAAGGCGATCTAAGAAGCACATGCACTTCATCTACATATAACCAAGTAGACCTACCTTCTTCTCCATTTTCAATAATCTTCTGCTGAATCGCTTCCACCACCGGCATTACAGCCCATAAGCCCTGATGCAAGTGCCGCAAGGGCGTTAGCCCCAACTCCCTGTCCAATTATAATTGCATCTGTAAGTGTGTAAATTGACATTACCATTGCGCTACCAAGTGACGGTATTATAACAAATATGGAATAACTGTCAATTACTTATAAAACCGCTTACTCACTTTAAAAGATTTTACACTACTCCATTTGCCTTTGTCTTTTCCAACTATTGCTCTCACTCTTACATAATATCTTTTTCTAACACGTAATTTTCTTAACAGATATGTATTTTTTCCTGTACGTTTTGTTCTTACGTTTTTCTTAAATTTTCTGTCAGTTGAATACTGTATCCAATATATTTTAGCCTTACTTACCTTTTTAAAAGCAATTCTCACTTTTCTGTTTTTAAGTTTTTTTACTTTTAGAATTTTTGTTTGCTTTAAACTCTTTTTATTTACACCGTCAACACGAGTTGTAGTTTTTCCGTTAGTTGTTGGTTCATTTTCCTTTGTTACAACTTGTCCAAAAGTTGTAGTTGATTCTTTTTCTGATGTTGTTTCGTCAGTTGTTTGATTTTCTACAGTAGTTTCTGATGTTGTATTTTCTGTAGTCAATATTTCAGTTGTGGGTTCTACTGTGACAGTTGTCTCAGTTTGTTTCTCAGTTGTTGGTTCTAATGTAGTTGTCACTTCCGTTGTTGGCTTTAGTGTTGTTGGCACTTCCGCTGTGGTTGGTGCTTCTGTTGTTGGCTCTGATGTTGTTGTCACTTCCGCTGTGGTTGGTGCTTCCGTTGTTGGCTCTGATGTTGTTGTCACTTCAGTTGTGGTTGGTGCTTCCGTTGTAGGCACTTCTATAGTTGGATTCTCCACTTTGTTCTCCAATTTTGTGTATACCTTTATTCTTCCTACATAATTTTTAAGTTGTGTCCATCCACTACCGTTGTTTATATATGACATTTCCCTGCCATTTTTATATGAAGTCATTATTTTGGCGTCACCCTTTTCATTTGAAACACTTACTATTGCAGAGAACCATTGGTCTTTTTCGATTTTTACCGGCTGATTCAGTTCTATTGTTACATATCCACTGTTTTCAAAATACGCCGTTGTAGTATTTGCCAGGTAACCACCTGAAACTGGTACATTGTCCTGTCCGCCATAAGGATAATCTACATTTTTGTATATCTCCACTTTAGCGGTTACATTTTCACCACCAATAGCCACATTTACTGCTTTTATATATTCATCTTTTAAATCATCAGATTTTTTTGCTTTAAACACATTTGCCACTGACTTATCTTTTCTTAATGGGAAATCGTCCATGCTTCCATCATAGTAATAATTAAAGTCATACTTGTCCTTTGGTGCAAATGAAAATGCATAAGAACAACTGCTTGTATTGTCATATGACAGCCAAAAATACTCCAATGATTTGTAACTGTTTTTTACAAGCCAACCACCCTTTTGGGTAGCACCATTTGGCACAAATTTGTCTGATGGGATATTGTCATCCCAGCCAATGATTGTGCATGCATGTGGAGAAATTGTACTGCCCTGTTCATTCTTTGGATTGTAGTATAATGTTTCTCTTGCATTGTTGTACTGAAATGTTACTGCCCCATATTTTGCTATGGCTTTTTTTATTGACCTAATGTATTCTTCCGGATTTGATTTGTTTTCAGGTATATAAATTGCATTTTCAAATCTATATGATGGATTTTCATATGGGTTTGTGGTAACCACATTACCCGATACCGGTGCCCACCACATTGAATATAACTTGGCAATTTTTAGTGGGTCTCCTGACTGCGTCAAATAATTTACTGATTGCCAGTCTCCATCTGTATTTCCCAATGGATCGCTTTCTCTCTTAAAAACTCTATAAGCTGCCGCCATCGGATTTAATGATAATGTATCTTTTGTTACTGTAGGATCAATTCCACTTTTCAAAATGGATGATTCTGCTGCTGCAATGCTTGAATATGCCCAACACAAATTGGTATCTCCCTGATCTTTTACAGGTGTTACTATGCCATCGTCCCTTCCATCATATTTTTCCCTGTCTGAGATTTCTTTAATTTCAGTCTGTTGTTCTTCAAAATCACCTTCTATTTTAAATGTTAATTGATTATCAGTTATGTTTGTGACTTCAACATACATATCATCGGTTATTTCCAAGCTCTGATTCAGTTTTAATGGTGCGTCAGATTTTGTTGCATATGTGCCACCTAATGTTTCATAATTCCACTTTCCTGCAACGCATCCCATATTGTTTGGGAATTTTGTATCTTTGTCCACCAAATAACAAACAAGTCCTGAACCAATTGTCAATCCTTTTAGCTTCGTTCCATCTGTTTTATACAATTCTTTTGACTGACAATCATACTTATTACCACCTGTTCCAAAATTTCTATATTCTAAGTACAGTGTTTTATTGGTTCCTTTTAAATTTAATTTGTATCCGACTATCTGTGAATCTCCTCTAGTCGATGCTTCCTTTAAGGTATACTGTCCATTTTGATAAATTGTTTTAACATTGTCAGATGTAAGCCACCCCTTTGCTTCTCTTTCTTTTACAGATATAAACTGTGGCACAGGTGACGTATGCTTTGCCATTGCAGACATATAATATACCGGCGAACTATTTGAACTATTGTACAAGTCCTTAAATCCTAAAATGTGCCCCATTTCATGAGTTGCCACTGCCATAGGCAAAATCACGTTTTCCCGATTATCCTTGTATAAATAATTATAGGAATTTGTCACCTGTACATAGTTTTTACTTGTAATTGTTTTTCCATCTGCATTTATTTTTACGTAATCTGCATAATCCTTATAATTCCACAAAGGGGAGGACCAACCCACAGAAATACTCTGAGTTGTATTTTTGTAAATAATGGTGATTGCATCAATTACCCCATCGTTGTTTTTATCAAGTTCAGAAAAGTTGTACTTTTTTGTACCATCATAATTTGTAATCACATTACCCGCTGATATAGCTCTGTTTATAGCTTCAGACCAGTCTGTTTTTAGTTCGTACATACGCTGTGATTTTTCGCCATTGTCCGTATAGCCTTCAGGATTTTCATCGCTGTATTCAGCATAGTAACCTCTTGGATGTGACAATTGTATAGAACCACCCTTGTCGAATAAATACACACTATTCATATGTAACTTTCCATTTGAAGCAGTTTCATAATAATCTGAAACATTAAAATCTGCATTGTTGTAAGCATTGTCTGTAATTTTTCTAACAGATTCCCCATTATAAGAATTATCTATAAATTCATCTTCATCTAAAAATCTTGCAAATACTATAAGATTTGTAAAATTACTTTCTTTTGTTTTATTTTCTGTATTTTCATTCGTATCATCAGCAAAAGTTGCGCCACTAAAAAGCATTGTCATAACCGTAACAAACGCCATGATTATACTAAACCCTTTTTTCATAAAATCTCCTTTTAATCATTTATTCTTTTACACCTTAATTATATATTCATTATAGCATTTACCAGATTAACTTTGTATTCTAATTTTTTAGAATTATAGGCTCATCATACCAGACATTATACAACCGCCTTTGGCACCGCATTTGATTATTTCATCCATTTGTACATCTGAAAGTTTTATTCCTCCAATTGCTTTGGCAATGATTCTTTGCATAAATGTCTGTTTGTGACACATATAACTTTGTCATATATGTCCGCTGTTTCATTTTTTAATGTAGTATTCATAAATTTTACCTTTATATATTTTTATATGAAATTATTTTGTATGTTATCATTTCATGCGCTACCATTTCGTACGCTATCATTTTGTATGTTATCATTTAGTATGCTACCATTACGTAGCTTATTTCATCATGTCACTAACCGTAAATATAATCGCTCATTACCGGTTGCATTCCAATCTTTTGAAGATCATTGTAAATTTCATCTACCGAACGCCCATCAGAAATTTCAAACTGATCATCGCCCTTATCTTCAATGTCTTTAGCGTGACTTCCAATTCCAGTGCTTACCCCGGCTGAAATTTTAGTTGTTGAAATATTGGCGGTGCCCTTCTTATCATCTACTGTAGAAGTTTTAAATCCATCTGCTGATTTAAAGGATGTAGACCATAATTCTCTTTTTGTTATATCTGCATCTATCACTTTTCCATGCACAGTTTCGCTTTTCGTAACAAATCCCACAGGGAGAGCCATACATACTGCAAGTAGAATACCGATACCCTTTCTTAATTTTCCTTTCTTTATCATAATGTCATCCTTTTCAACTACAACATAACTGTACCTAACATAAAAATGCCATATCACTTATGCCGTATAATCATTAAAATACATTTTAATTATACCTAAAATGTTGTTTGCCACATATACTTTCTAAAATTCAGATACCTCTAATAAAAAACATGCTTTGCCTATTCAACTCCCTCGCCCCTCAATCTTGAAGGGTGGGCTTTTCTTTTGCTTCATTTTTCTGCATAATAGACATATGAATATCTTACAAAGAATCTTTACCAACTATTATGAAGAAATTAAATATACTCTTCATCCCAGAGCTTCTGAGATAGAAAATATCGAAAAGATGATAAACTGTGGTGATCCTTCTTTTGGTGGTGCTATGTACGGCTACCCACACTGTGGAAATCTTAAGTTCATTCCTTTTCGCTGCCACAGCCGTTTCTGTCCCTCTTGCGGTAACAAGTATTCCATGGAACGTACTAAATCTATGTCTTTTAAACTGGTTAACGTTCAGCACAGACACTGCGTCTTCACGATTGATGAAAATCTCCGTGATTTTTCCCTTCAGAACAGAACTCTGCTTCATTGTTTTTTCCATTCTGTTGCCAGTGTTATTTTCCACATGTTCTTTAAAATGAACAAATCCAAAAACTTCCCTCTCGGTTATATCATGGTTCTTCATACTTTTGGCAGGGATCTCAAATGGAATTCTCACATTCACTGCCTGATTTTTGAAGGTGGCTACAGCTATGACGGCGTGTTCGTTACCTTCCATTACAATCGTCACGAAGACGAAAAGTATGTCGAAGAAACTCTCCCTGCTATGGATTTCATAAAACGGTTAATCAGACACATCCCTGAAAAGCACTTTAAAATGATTCGATATGGTGGAATCTATGCCCGCCTCCCGGCAGGCTGTTTTCAATTTACCAGAACGCCAACTACGGTCTTTCCTATAAAGAAAAAAAACTCCAATGTGACTGATTAATCACATTGGAGCCTTATTCTCCTATATTTGCCAAAATGGTATCATATTGGTATCACTTCGGTAATATTATATACAATTATGTGGTTCTAAGCCCTTTATTTAAAGGCTTTCTTAAAATTTGAATTCAAAAAAACGTCTATTCAAACTCTAAAAAGGCTAACGGTTTTCAGGTGCTTTTCTTTGCTTTTTCTGTCCATATTTCGCCCTTTAGTTTAATATTATTTTAAATTATTTTGACTTATTAAATTGTTGTTACCACAATGTGGTCATGCTGTAGAATAGTACTAAGTGGCTTGCAACTTATTTACATTGCTTATATAAAATCTCTAAACCTTTTTTGAAAACCTCTGCCTTTGTCATTGAATGCTCCTTAGCAAACTCAATGAGTTTTTCGTGTTCCTCATCTGATAGCCTAACCGAAATCTTATTAACCTTCGGATTTTCTATCTTTGGTCTGCCAACCTTTGCCATACCACTACCTCCTATTGACTACATTATAATTTATGACGGTCATATTTTCAAGACTTTATTTTCCTATTACAAATATAATTCTTTATATTTTATACCAGAAAATCCAGCTGACTCTTAATCCAAAACGGTAATTCATTATAATGCATAGATAATACACTGCGAATTTTATTCTCCAATTGTTCATCATCCGTATACTCTTCTCCACTTTGTTTAAATATATTCGCGTACAAATAAAGTGCTGTTTCCCTCGGAATTCCCAATTCGGTCATTTTTCTTGTTTCTTGCTTTATACATCCTGCTTGCATACAAGATAAAAAAATGCTATCTGGATTCTTTATATCAAAAATTGGTTTTAATAGTAACGGAACATTAAATGAAACAACTTTTTGCAGTACCTGAATTGTTTTTTCTATTTCCTCTGCTCCTTCATCGCCATTATATTTATCCTCCTGAAGTATGTCATGTAACGAAACTTCTTTTGACCATTTCATACATAAGTTTATCAAATAACTCCTACTAGCTCCCCTTTGCAATTCTCTAGGAATGTACTTTTCGTACATAGCTGATGTATCTTCATTATCTCGCATAAATTTCATCATTCTATCTAACTTAGCCCTTGCCCCCCTTTCGAATGGTGAATTAGGTACATTTTCACTATATTCTTCATAAACTTTTTGTAATATGAACGGGTCCCAGTATCTATTTTTTAAACATATATCTCTTGGAACTGTAAGATTTTCTAACTTTAACATAATTGCCGCAACTTGCTTCGGTTTTAATTTAATTCCTACATCCTGCATTTTTTTCTGCGATTCTTTTCCATATCTCAACACAGATTGTCGTATATAAGATACAAGATAACCGTATTTTCCCATATTAGAATCTACCGTTTTATTACTCACAACTACTTCCTCAATATCATTTCTATATTCCTCAAATCGTTCTTCATAACCTGCCGGAAGTTCCTTTGACACATCCTCAAATAATTCTTGTTGTTCATATCCTTCTGCATCAGCAAATGCACTCTCATCTAATACGTATGTTCTTCCAATAAAATCCTTTAATAATCTGCCTGCTCTCCCTCTTAAATTTGCCATCTCATAATTTGACAACTCCGTTGTGTTTTTAGTCTTTCTTAAATATAGATGTGGATTCCTTACTATTATATTTTGTGCAGGCATATTTACTCCCTGCATCAATGTTGTAGTACATACAACATTATTAACTTTTTTTTCTACAATTGCTTTTTCCAATGTTCGTCTTACATGCATTGGTAACTTTCCATGATGATATGCAATACCTTTCTCCAATGTTTTACACATTGTGTAATTTTTATGAATTGTATCACTATAATACTGTACTAATTCATTATTTTCACTTTCTTTTAATGATTTTTGAGAAAGATAGCAAGCTATCTTTCTCGCCGTTGTGGATGTAGGTGAAAAAATTATATTTTGTTGATTATTTCCAACATTATTAACAAAAAAATTAAGATATTCCAAATAGTTGTCATCATATACCTTTTTGCCATATCCAGTAACAATTTCTGGATTTTCGATTTCCTTATACATCGGATCTTTTTTTAGTGCACAATATTGCTTCAAATAATATTTCTTGTCAATTTTACAAATACTATATGTAAGATTCAGTACCGGGCTAATCTTTGTACTTACATTTTCTGCTTGTACCCCAAACATACTTGTACCAAGTTTATCAATTTCATTTATTCTTGGTCCAGATATTATTATTTGTTCAACATTTTCTTTGTATCTAAACTCCATAAGCGTATCAAATAATATTTTTGCTCTTTGATCAATGTCATCTTTAATTCTTTCTATATTTTGAATTTCATCTGCTATTAGAATCAATTTTTTTGAAAATGCTGTTTCTTCATTTTCAAATGCCGTCAATGCTTTTTCCTGTGTTAATACATATATTCTATTCTCACTGTATTCCAAATTTGGGGTAAAAGTATTAGATATTTTGCACCCATTAATTTTCATAAGTTTTAGTGCGTTATTAAAATCTTCCGTTACCTGATTTAACAAACTCAATGTCGGTACTATGTATACAACATCGAGTTTTTCTACATTTAGTCTTTGAATTACTTTCATTAAAATTACGTATGACTTTCCAGCAGATGTTGGTGCGGATATTCCAATTACTTTCTCATTATCCATTACATCCCAAATTCTTTTTTGAAAATCTGTTAATAATAAAGTATGTTCACCAATGTTAACCTCGTTTTTCATTTGATTAAAACCAATTGTTATTTGATCTATCAAACTGTCAATCGCTGAGAATTTACACTCATCTTTGTCAAACATGTCATCAACAATAATTGCTGATGTGGGGTATCCTATACGAGATAAAAATTTTATAACAATTGCCTTTATATCATATTCCTTTTTATCAATATACGTCCACATCAGTGCAATTAATGTTATTGTAATATTTTTTTCCTCTTCTTTTCTTCTTGTTGTTATATAATCTAAACACCTGATTGTTTCCATAATGAGTTTCTTATCTGGTAACACATCTTTTTTAATAAAACCAATTTTATCTGCTACATAATAAAAATCGATTTCTAACCATTTATCTAATATTGTTTGTATATTCTGTACCATATATGATTGCCCCCTTTCTCATTTATAATTGCTTTTGAAATTCTTTAAGCAACTCATCGAGTTTCCAAATTGGAAACACAATATATGTTATTCTTCCTAAAATTGGATTATTGTCAATGTCAATTTTATTATTGTCAAAATTTTTATATTTTTCCTCAATTATTTTTTTAATTTGTTCCCTTATTTCTTTTTCAGACTCTAGTTTTATTTTCTTCGTCTCATTATAAATAACAATACTTACTAAATGTATTTCAACATTTTCTAAACTTTTATCTAAATATGCCTCAGCAATTGCATCCATTTCACTGTCCAAAAATTCTTCATGTACATACAAATTAAGTTCTTCTCTATGCGTTTTGTATGTATTTAATATACTCGATAACGCATCTTCAAATGCTGCATTAAATCTGTACTTACTAGAATATGTTTTCGCTTCTCCCAATACTATTATATTTTTATCTTCCTCTACTTTAAAGTGAATCGCATCGGCTCCAAATCTTTCATGCTGCGATGAAGTAGTAATATTCATCTTTCTAAGCAATGGTGTTGCATGCATAAATCTCTGAATCAAGTGAAACAATAGTAATTCACCAAACTGCCCTTGCACCAAAATATTGTCATCTGTGCCTTTACGAAATTTCTGTTTAGCTTTTCTTACTACTGTTGAATGAGCTATTTCTTTAGGTTTCTTTTTCATCTCAAGTTCTGTTAATTCTTCGTACTTTTCTGAACTGTAAACCCATAAAATAATTGTATCCACTAAGTCATTTAAAAAATCATCACGTAGTTCTTGTATATCTTGATAATCTATACTTACCCCATAATGTTCTTTTTCATTTGGTAATATATCAAATTTCTGTTTTATCACATAAATGTTTTTAAATAACGCATCATTATCTATTAATTTTTTGACTATATCTTTTTCTCGCATGTTTTAGCCCCCTCACATTGTATATTGCATTCCGACCTAGTAATTGTTAATAAGGCTATTATAACATACATTCGCAACATATTGTTTTTTTTCTAGTTAACAAAAAAGCTCGAGGATTATAACCTTGAGCCAACAATTGCTATAGAATTTTTAAATTTTCTCCATCCCATCTATTGTCCGCAAAAACAATTCCGTTAGTGTTTCCTTCATCTTAGGATTTAACTCTTTCAGCCTTTCATCCACCGATTCTTCATCCTTTTCCTTTATCCCCAATATTGTATTTGCATCTGTATCAAGTGCATCCATCAACCTGTATAAGAGATCAATGCTCATTTTATTGCTTCCCTCTTCCAGCTGATACACATGTGACTGACTTATTTTTGCTCTATAAGCCAATTCAAACACAGATACATTCTTTTTTATTCTTAATGATTTAATTATGTTTCCAACTTCTAAACCTTTGTATTCCATTTATTCCTCCTGATTTTCTCCCCTTACAGCAATGCATAGCATCACGTCTGATGCTGTTGCAATAACATAACACGCCAATCATTACTTACCGCTTTGTTTCTTTCCTCTGACCGTCGCCAGTATATGTACTGTAGCTTGCTACCATACTTCAGTATGGGTCACGGCATAGTCAACAACTTCAAACTTATAATCATAATAAGTAGAAACTATTTCATACATTGCCTTAAAGGAGGTTTGCCGACTCATTTGAGCCTCTTTTAATATACTGTTTTCAAATATAAATTAAGAGTTAGTGGCACTATACCTTTTACTCATCATCAATAACCATACAGCTTCTGCCTAAAACCAAATAATCAATCGTTGTATCTAATACTTCTGCCAAATAAACAAATGTGTCAATTCTGGCTCCATTTATTCCACACTCAATCATCTTTAAACCCTGACATGAAATTCCAATCTTTTCTGACAACTTTTCCTGTGTTAATCCCATTGCTTTTCTTAACTCCTTGATTTTTTTTCCGCTTTCCTTAATATCGTAATAAAACATCTTTTTCCTTTCTGGAAAACCAGAAAGGTTCGTTGTCTGCACCTGACACTTTAATTACATATATGTTTTTCTATGCGCAAAAAAAACGCAAGGGAAATCCTGTAAAGTAAATCTACTTCTTACTGATTTTCCCCTGCGTCTCTGGTGCTCCTACAATTACCTTAATAACTGCATGCCCTTATCAGGTGGGCCTATTTAATTTTTATAATATTTTTTTCTTCCATTACAGTTCTAATAATTCAGAATAAATTTTTCTTCTAGCCGTATTAGATTTATTTGTAAATTCAACATTATATACCAATCAATTATTAACTTCTTTTTTTCTTCTGATATATCATTATGATGAAAAACAAAATAGCCTATTAGATAATTTATGTAATCAGAACGATTATATTTTTTCAAGTTATTATCCTCAATAAACTGCAGTACATTGTCTAATGCCTCTAAGGTCACATCAAAACATTTCTTCAACTCCTCTACCCCTAAATTACATAATTGATTTTCTTTTGCATCAGATGATATTGGTGCAAAATTGTTTGAATGCTTGCCTGAAAAAAGAATCTCATATGCTGGATTTAAAGCTGCTATTGCATATGAAACATTTGTTTTCTGGGGTGAAAAGAAGTCATATCCGTACTCCTGAACCTTATTTCTATATATATGCGTATACTGCGTGTACACATCTAATCCATGAGCCTTTAATTTAGAAAATCTCATTTGTATAATGCTTACTCTGCTACCTGCATTATTTAAAACTTCAAACCAATTTATTTGTTCATCTTCAGTAAGATCCGTAGCGAAGTTAATTGTATATTGATATGTTTTTATTTTATTACGTATTTGCAACAAAGCATTTACAACGCTCGGTAAAGCTAGTGATTTATGATTTTCTGTATACTCTATTAGTTTTTTATCATCCTTGTTTAATAATATACCTACTGGTATTTGATTTTTTCTGCAAGCTTCTGCATTAATAACAAATTCTCCTTTTCCCAAATCTAATACAACATTTTTTAAATCTGGATGATTACTATACGCTTTATAATTTGTTGTTAGTCTTTGCTGCCCATCTACTACTGACATTTGTCCTCTTACTGTGTTTGGTAATAAATTTCTATCTATAAATGACACCTGTGGCACTGCAAACTCTTCCGAAGTATCGTTAATAATATTTATTGATATTGCAGCTATTGGCGACTTACTTATAAGCTGATAATTTAATAATTCAACACATTTGTTCAATGTCCAACTCACGTCTCTTTGATATAACGGAAGAGTTAGTTCATTTTTTTCTATACTCTCGCAAAGAGTAAATATATATTCCTGTCTACTGTTTTTAGTTGGGTTTAAATTAGCAGCTTCCAACAAATGTTTACTTATGTTCATGCGCGTTCCTTTCTGCTGCTTATTTTAGCAGCACTTGTATTTTTCTTATATTATCGAATGTTTTCTTGTTTTTGTCAAGTGCTGCTTTCAAATTTTATAATAACTCTTTTTCATCATTCTTGCTATCCACATTCGTAATCATATGGTGAATGGTATGTTTTTTTCTTATGTAATTTGCCTAATTCATCTTTCGCAGCACTGTTCTTTGTTGCTGCTTCTCCAATAGTCTTATATAGTCTTGACTCTCTTAATTTAATTGAGCCTCTTCTATCCGTAAAGCAGACCTGATAGAAACCATTGGCTATATTAACTATTATCACTTCTTTTATGTGCATTCCATTTTCTATGATATACACATGCTCTCCAATGCCATACTTGTAAATCAATTTTTACACCTCACACAAATAGTTTTCCGTTAATCATTCTCTCTGCTACATATTTCTCATCTATCTTTTTAAGTGTTAAAACTCTTTTGCATCTATTGCATTTGATAGACAAGTTTAAATTTCCTGCATAATAGTCAAACATTCTTCTCTTACAGTCTTTGCAACAGAATGATACCTTCATAGAATTGCTCATTCCTTTGTTCACTTCCTTTAATCAGTATTTTTGTTTTTACAATAAATACCTGCTTGATAAGGGAAATAAATCCTGCAGATAATACGCTAGTATTCCGTAGCATCAAATCCAATGCCCTAGCTAAGCTGATCTCACACCCCTTTTAAGAATGTATCTAAACTATAGCGAAAATAATTTTGGTTTTCTATAGCGTATACGCCATATTTCGAAAATATGTTCGTCTTAAGAATTTTCCTTACTTTCAACTGTTGATACATAATATCTAATATTTCTCTTGAAAAATTCCTGCTCTCTTTCATTTTTGATTTGTTCTACAGTTTTCCTTGTATATAATTCATCAACCGAAACCTGTAAATATTTAGCAATAGCAAATAATGTAACTGCAGACGGATCAGACTTACCGGTTTCTATCCTGCTAATAGTACTGGTTTCAACGCCAATTGCATTGGCAAATTGAGTCTGGCTTATTCCATACTTCTTACGGATAGCTACTATATTGTTCATATAATTGTTGTCTTTCATTTTAAGCATAATTATCGCTCCTATTATGTACAAATTACTATATTTATTGATAAATCTACCTACTATTCATCTACTATTCAAATTATACATTATAAGTTGTACAATAAACGGTACTTATAATTATAATCTATAAAGCACCTACGTTGTTGAACGTAAGTGCCCCATAATATATCTGTAACATATTATTCAATGCATTTTTAATTTATCTTAAGCTATTACACTATTTTAGTCATGAATTTATCTCGCCAATTAATATCAAATTTTGTCTTATCTACTTCAAACAAATCATGCACCCTACAAATTATTTCATCATATTGTTTGCTTTTATCCATCAAATTAATAAGTTCATCAGAACTTATTGGCATTATAACGACATTATCTGTAAATTTAGTCTTATCAACAGATGATTGTAATGGCACAGAAGCAACTGCCTTCCATATATTAATTGTATTACAATCAAATTCGTCTGCTATGAAAAATGAAGTAACATTTCTTCCTGTTTCAGAAATCTCCTCATCTATTTTTAGATTTATGGAATGTCTTAAAACAGGTTCCCATTCTCCACGTTTCTGACTGTTTGCATTCATAAGTGTTGCTTCTAACATAACAACATTGTCTTCATCATATATAACAATGTCTCCTTGACCGCCCCCAGCATGTAACAATGGTTCAAAATTTGCAGACAATGTAAGATTGTAACTAGATAATAAATCTATTCTTTTTCCTGAGAAATAATACCATGCTATACCAACGATATATTCATAAATCGTTGGAACTGTTGCATCCGAACTAACTACATCCTTCAATTGTTTGTCATTATTTCTATCTCTAAACATAGAAAGTAATCTTTTTACCTTATTCTCTGGATAAACTTCTTCTATAAATTTTTTAAATTCTGTTCTTCTTCTGTTTTCAACTATTTTTGGAATCTCTTTAATAGAAGCATTATCGAATTCTTTACTTATATTTGTTTTAATCTCTTCCTCTTCATCAGGATAATATTGAAGAATTTCTCGTAATGATGTAACCTCGCAGAAATAACTAAATATACTTCCTTCATAATCCTCGTAATCCTCATAGTATGGATTTACTTCCTCATATATTTTCCCAAATATTAATGATTTCATCGAATCATTCTTAAATATGCAGTCACACAACTCTCTATAAGCAAGTTCTACATAACCTTTTTCAAAACTAATAATACCTGTTGCCCTAAACATACGTTTTGTAGTATCAGAATATTCTCTTATTTGGTCTATTGTTTTAGATTTAATAAATTCTGTATATATACTTTCATTCACACTAGGTTGCAATAAATAATTATAATTTTCCAAAAAATCCTCTACACTTGGTCTTTCACCCTTTTTATATGAAAAAATATTTTGTCCTCTCCCAAAAGCTTTATTTATTTTTTCTTTGTTACATTCATAATAAGATAGTAAATTATTCAAATCTAAACTGGATTTTGTTTCATTAAAATTCCAAAGAGATTCATAATATTTCCAATATACCTCTATAATTGAACTGCTTTTTCCGTTTTTAAACAAACTATTAAAAGTATCCCTACATATTTTTTCTGTTTTTGTAAGTTCTACTGGTATTTCAACCTCTATTTTTTCTACGATATCACCAGTTTTATAATTAATAATATAACCATCTATATCATCAATTTTTACATATGGATTCAAACCTTGCACTAATTCACAAAAGTCTTTCTCAGCAATTCGTTTTTTCTTCAACAATGCATAAATAGCAAAACAAAGTGGAGAATAAAACACTGTGCCATCATTATCAAATATTCTCACTTTTAATAATTGTCTTAAATATACTAAATTCACATTGTCGATAGGCAACGTTTTTTCTAATTCATCTCTATTCACTTTTTTTAAATCTAATAATAATTCTCCTACAGGTGAAATTCTTCTTTCTTCATCAGTGAATCCTAATTTAACAAGATTACTTGTATAATGTCTTGCCCTATCTTCTATACCCTTATCAAATTGCCGCAATAACACATAATATTCTTCTGCGTGTTTCTTAAGCCAGTCATAATCATATTTATTTAATGCATCAGCAAATTCTGGAAAAGTATTTATCTGTTTCACAAGCTTATCATACGGCGAATGTACCTCAAACACATCCGGAGACATTTCTATTGCTCTTCGATAAAACTCATACTGCGACATACTTTCTGGCATTTTTCCCCAATTCATTTTCTTTTCTTTTTGAATTGTATCTAAAATTTGCAAATACCCTTGCAATGCATTTGTAACATCTCCTCTCCTTCCATTTGTATCCATTAAATTAAACACCTTTTTCTTCGCTATCCTCAACCTATTTCCTCCTTAATAATTTACAATTAAAACTTCTCTTGTCTTATCTCTGTCTTTTTGTCGTTGGTAATTTGCATTCCTGTAATTATACTTCAAATCTATAATTCTATAATTTGGTCTGTCGATAACCCATTTTAATAATATTTCATTTGACTTTCCCTTTGCCTCCAAAACATTCGATAGTGCAAACCTTATGTTTCTTTGTGTTAATCCATCTAACACATCCAACAACTCATATTCATCTTTTTCTGTCCATCCTGCCTGTTCATTATAAGAAGCACATGTAATCAAATAAGGAGGATCCGCATAAACAAAATCATTTTCTGAAAATTCATTAAAATTAATATCCACAAAATTTTTATTCATAAATACCGCATTTTGTTCATGAATAATATTCAAAAAATTTCTTAACTTTTCTCTCATCCTGTTATTGAAATCTCTTTTTCCGGGTGGCAAATTAAAGTCTCCACTTTTATTAAATCTAATTTGATTATTAAAAGAATAAAGTATTAAAACATATAGCTTTAAAAAATATTCCTCATCATAATTTTTATTATCATTAAGATTTTTTCTCAGTTTTAAATAATTCTCTCGATTATATTTACTCAAACCATCACTACTGCAGCATCCATAATAATCATATCCATTTTTGCTTACATTTGATAAATGATATTCGTTTATTATATAATCTACACTATTAATAAACTTTTCTGTATCTATACGTTGCATTATCCAATATAAGTTTATTAATTGTTCTGAAGAGTCATTATATAGATGATTATTTGCCATAACATTTATTCCTACGTTACAGCCCCCGCAAAATAAATCAACAAATGTTTCAATATCATCTGGAAATAAAGGTAAAATTTGTGATAATAATCTATATTTCCCCCCCGTATAATTCAATGGTGATTGTATCATATTGTAACCTCATCATTGCAAATGCACAGAAATAAACGTTCCTGATTATTCTCAATATCTGATTTTCCCGTGGTAAACGCCTTATAATCTTCTGAAAATACTTTTACTTTCCCTTTGTTATGAAGTATTCTAAATATATCATCATCAGAAATTTTAGCATTTGATCTATCATTTCCTTTTGTTGCCATATTATTATATGAAAACAAAATATACTTACAGTTCAAATTCTGAATTAAATCTTCAAACGTTTTAGTTGCATTTTTGGTGCAATATTTACTTTTTAATTTTGTTCTATCCATCTTTCGTGCAACTCCAAAAACCTGCGGTTTTTCCCAACGAGCTACATTTTCTAACAAATGATAAGCATCACAATACTGTCTAGAATTATATGGTGGATCAATGTAAACCAAATCTGCATATATTTTTCTTACCAATTCATTTGAATCAATATTGTAACAAACATTCTCACTATTATTTTTTTGACTCGCTAATGGTAAAAGTAATTCCAAATGTGCATCAAATTCAACATCTTTTCTATATGCATCATAATGCCCACATGTTTTAGCTATCTTATCCATTGCATACAACAAAGACGTCAACAACAATGCCCTTTCACGAAAATTTATTTTATTATTTTTATACTTTTTTTCTATATCCTCTCTTATATAACCTATCTTCGCACAATCCTCTCTGCTAAAATAAGTATCTGCAAAGTTTTTCGTCATATAATTTTCTTCATATACTTTAAGCTTATTATATGTGTCTATAATTGTTTCAACTTTAGCAACATCATATTTTTCTGAAGAAAACCACGCATAGTTACATATATAATTACTATACATAATGTCATTTGTAATAAGTTCTTTATCTTCGAATGCCGATGAAACAGCCCCTGTTCCTGCGAAAATATCCGCTATAACATTAACCTGTTCACATTCATTCTCCACAACACTTTTTATAAATGGCAAAAGACGATATTTATTGCCTAGATACCTTCTGTTATTTATTTTAGTAATCTTTGCCATCTTTATCACCTCTGTCTGTTATTGCCTCAAATTTAATATTGTTTTTTTTGCAATATTCCTTAATTGTGCGCAAGGCTTTATATTTAGGCTTTGTTTTTCCAGTTTCCCATCTATTAACAGTTGCAAAAGAAACTCCTAATTCTTTTGCAAAATCTTCTTGACTCAGTAAACAAGCCTTTCTTATCTTTTTTATATCTTCAGCAAAATTCATAAAATACCTGCTTTCATTTCATTATAAAAACTAGCACAACTATAACATTTTTATAACATTTCTGCAATATTTTATAAATTAATTATCAACTTTTTTCTACCTAAACGGCAACTTTTCATCTCCAAGCTCTCTCATCTTTTCAAATCCTTCTCCATCAATTTCCCGACTTTTCAACTCCCTATTCTTCTTTATAATTTCTCCATACAGCTGTTCACGAAATTCTTTAGTTATCGGATAGCATACCTCTGTATATTCCCTTTTTCCATCTTTACTCTCTGTTGCTCTTGTTGGCATTGCAACAAAGCTTCCTTTTTCGCTTGCGATTACTCTTACTCCATCTACAACGAAACATTTATCAATGTATATCTTACCAATACTTTCTATCCTGTCATTAAAATTGCAAGGATACATTGCAACAGAAACGCCGACTTTATCTTTACCTGATGTAATGTTAACTTCTTTGGCATTGCTTTTGTATGCCTTAATAATATTGTCATACAACTCTTTTCTAAATTCCGCTGTTGTAGGGTAAAAATAATTTTTGTAAATTGCATTTCCATGCTCGTCAGTTTTATTTGTTTTGTACCCTGGCATTGCTACAAACAGTTCTCCATTTTTTGCTTCTTTAACTGTAATATCTGTCACTTTAAGACTTTCTTCAAAAACTATTGATACAAATGCCTTTGTGCTCCAATCTTCACTTTCTAATTTGTTAACTTTAATACTATAATTCATCTTTTTAACTCCTTTCGATTTTTCTGTCTTATTGCTCTAATTGGGCCACCCATACTTATACTAAATTAAAAGTTCTTCATTTAAGAGTTAGCCACACTATACGCCACCTACTTACCTGGCCTGCATATCATCACCAATCCACCATTATGATAATTACCCAAGCACACTCCATGAGCTTCATCCACGGCTTCAACCATCTTTCCATTGCCCACATAAATTCCAACATGGCTGATGTTCTTATACCTTCCATTGGTTGTATAACTGTAGAAAATCAAATCCCCCGGTTGTAGATTTTCTTCTTTTACTGTCTTATCTTTCAGTCCTTCCGCTTCCGCAGCCGCAGTTGTTCCACCACTAAACGATATGTCAACACCTGCTGACTTCCACGCATAGTATGCCAATGAACTACAGTCAAATGCCTTTCCACTGTTTCTTAACGGCTGACTGTAAGGATATCCTACTTTTGACAAAACAAATGAAGCAACAACTTTTTGTGTTGAGTTAGAAATCTTGTCTGTTATGTTGCTTATTTCCTGCGGAGTAAGACTTCCCTGTAATCCACTTATCTGGCTTCCACCAGAAGGATTGTTTGTTATGTAAGCACTCATCAATTGATTAAGTGTTGCCGTTCTGTCCTCGTCAAACTGATACTCTGTTGCCATTTCAGTATATGTTTTTAGTGTAATTCTCACCTCTAAGTACTTTGTCTTCTTTTTGCCTTTTTTCTCTGTTACATTCTCCGTGGTGTACTTACACATGTCATCAAACACTGCCTTCAAATTTTGCTTGTTCGTTTCATTCATTTTTGTTGCGGTGTTTTCATATCCGAACTTAACCATGTACACGCTCATAATGTCGTAATAATTGGACGGTTCACTATTCATTCCTTCATAATCCACATACACCTTTCTTCCCTTGTCAGCGCCCTTGTGTTCATCAATTAAAGTCTGCACTTCCTGATTAAATTCTGAAACATACTGTGTTGTCACTGACTGTATTGTGTCTCCGCTTTCCAATGGTGGAAGAAACAATGCAAATGGTGAATTGTACAGAACTGCAATTACGGCAAATACAATTCCAGTTGCTGCTATTACAATTATTAAAATTGGTGTAATCAATGGTGCCAATAAGGATACCGTTCTTTTTATCAAAAAAGTCATTTTGTTTCTTACCATGCTCCCTACAAGTTTAAAAAGACTGTCATTCTGCTCTTCGTTTGGTTTCAGCTTATCCATAAAAAATTTCATCATTCTACTTCTTTGCTCTGCCTTGTAAAATGTATTGTCAATCTTCATTTCTGCTGCTTCGCCTGCAGCCATTCCTACCAAAGTCCCTTCCGGTCCTGCTACTGAACCTGCCACTGCCGTTCCAGCCTTGGTTGCAATCTTTGAACTTTCCTTTGCCACTTTTCTACTGGTATCTTTAGCCATCTTTTTTGATGTTTTCTTTACCGCCTTTCTGCCTGACTTTTTTGCTAATTGTTTACCTTTATTAACCGCTCTCTTTCTTAACCTGCTTCCTACGACTTCTTTTTGAAGTTTTGAAACTTTTGCCTTTTTTCTAATTCTATTACCTTCATTTACAATGTTCTTTATAGGCTTTATTGCCATTCCTGTAGCTTCAAAAGTTTCCTCAATGTTTTCACCACCTTCAATGCTGTCTGTAATCTTTGACTCGACTACTTTTCTCATTGCTCTTGCACTATTCTTTGTCCTTGTAGACATTTCTTTGTTATCTATTTTTACATCTCGCTTCTTATGAATCTTGTCCTCCTGCTTCTTGTGTATTTTTGTTTCAACTTCTTTTTCTTTATCTATTTTCATGTTGTCCTCCTTGATTTTTGTGTAAAAAAATACGCCAAGGTTAGCTTTTACACTAACTTGGCGTTTTATATAATTCTTTTTGTTATCTAATCTGGTAACATACTTGCAAACTAAAAGTTAACAATTAGCAATATTGTTTGTTATTTTATATCATCTATTTCCATACTATAACTAATAACCTAATAACCTAAAACCCTACTACACTCCTCATCTATATCTGGATGCTTTGTAAACGGCATATCTTCATATACCATTTCTCTTAAAAATGCTAATACATTACGTCTAATCTCATATATTTCTTTGGAAAGCTCATACAGTTTTTCATAAGATATTGTGTCGCTTTCCACATATTTTTCTAACTCAATTTTACATTCTTCTATTGTTTTTTTGTTAGCCCCACCAGAAAATTTAGCATTAAAAATTCCGTTTGGACAGTATCGTCGAACAACATCATCCATTTGATCAAGCATTACGCAATAGTTAATTGTACATTTTAAATCTTCTTCAATTTTATTATTTAACTCATTGATTATTTCGTCATACTTATTTTTTACCAGCATCATGTTCTTTTCTAATACACCCATCAGTTCTAGCATATTTGCTATATCATTATTATCATTTATATGCTGTATTTGCTTTAATTGCGAAACAATATCTTGACCAAAGCATGCGTAATATCTTATTATTTCAAACTTAAAATTTGAACTTAAACAATCTGTTTTAGAAGTGATACGATTATTTACCGGAATATGTATTGTCACAGAATCTTGTTTCGATAAATCACGATTTTCTACTTCTCTGAGTGGTGCAGTCCAAAATATAATTTCTTTTTTTATATCTACCAAAAATAAAAAAGTAACATCTTTCTTTTGTCTCCAATAGTTTATGGTTTGAGTCTTTATTGAATAGGTAAATTCTGTTTTACCTGCATTCATCTTAACTTCACTATCATCAGTTCCTTTACATTGGGCATTAAAATTATATTTTGTTGGATGGCAGTTCTCTATAATTGTTCCTATAAAATCAATTCCCAAATCTTGACTTGTATCAATTTCTTGAAACACACTAAACTTCTTCATTACTGTCTGAAGCTCCGAAGCAGCTCTGTTCCCCACTGATTGATTTACTGTGAATGTTGGTAATTTTTCTCTCATACTATTCCTCTTTTCTCTTCAAGTTACAATTTATTCAGTTATAAACAAAATTGTAATTTTCAAACCTTTTATATTTCAATTCTACCACACCCACCTCCCCTTATTCAATCACTGCTTTTCTTTCTCCAGCCTTTCCATCTTCTCATACATATTGGTATTATAAAGTTTGTAAAGTTCACTTTCCTTTGTTATCACATTGTCAAACGGTACCATTCTGCTTCCGCATTTTATAAGTCCGCATCCTGATGGTGAATCTATCACATAATTAAGCTGCTCTTCTGATATTTCCAGCGACTCCACTATCTTTTCTATGTCCTTGCTTGACTGATTTAAAAGAAGTATGAATGCTGAGTTTGAAAGCATTGTTGTGCTTGTCTCACTCATTAAAAGGTCCACTATGTTCTGTGTGATTCCTGTACAGAGACCTCCCTGCTTTCTTACCTTTTTCCACATCTGGCGTAGATATTCTGCACTGAACGGAGAATTTAAAAGAACATGCACTTCATCAATGTAAAACCATGTTGCTATTCCCCTTTCACCATTGTCGATTATTTTCTGCTGTATTGTTTCCATCATTACCAGCATTGCAAGTGGGGCAAGGGATTCCCCAAAGTCTCTTATTCCGTACACAATGAATCTGTTGTTTACATTTATGTTTGTCTGGTGATTAAAGATGTTTAGTGCTCCGGTAACAAATATTTCAAGTCCAAGTGCCACGTCTCTTGCTTCCTTGTCTTCCTGTTCAAGAAGCCTGTTGTACAAGTCTTCCATTGTTACAAGAAGGCATTTGTATATACAAATGCCTTCTTGTTGTGGCATATTCCCAAACCCCTTTTACCTATCTAACCTTTACTTCCTCGTCTATTTTTATGTCCTTATCTGCCTTAAAATTTAAGAATTCTAAGCTGTCGAATATGCACTGCTTTTTCTAAAATCAACTAACTTCTTATCCCTCATGCTGAAATACCTCCCTTTCTCCGGACCAACAATAATGTGGTCCAGAAGAGGTATATCCATCAGATTACAGATATCAATCATTTTCGCCGTTGTCTTAATGTCTTCCTTAGACGGTTCTAATATATTGGATGGATGATTATGTAAAATCATCATGTTTGCTGCATTTGACAATATTGCTGATTTTAGTACTTCTCTTGGTGAAGCAATTGCATAATTAATAGCTCCAATGCTTGCCAGATTAAAATTTATTGGTTGAAGCTTAATGTTAAAATTGATTACACACAAAACTTCTCTGTATATGTCTCTTACGTAATCTCAACTGTCCTTGCCACCTTTTCAGGAGATGTGAGTTGTTCTTCTGATAACAGTGGACGTTCTTTTACAAGTCTAATTGATGCCTGATTTACCTTTTCCATCCGCTACAACCTCAACTTTTATAAAAAACTCTTCATTCTCACCATAGTTAGCAACTTCACTTTTTATTCTCTTTGCTAATTCTTTTTAAAAATCTTTCATGACTATCTGCCCTCTCTTTCCGGGGTTGATATTGCTCCACGGTCAACGTCATCAAGGCTCTTGTTTATCGTATCTGTTGCAAGTCTTAGTGTCCTTAAATCTTTGTCGTAGCAATACACCTGATTTGAAAGTCGGTCATTAATGTCTACCTGGTCCATATTGATTTCATAAACCATTTCCGCCCATTCATCAGGTGAACCAAAATCAGCTGATACGGCAATAACTTCATGGATACTTGATGGCAAGATCCTCAAACTCCCTATGGGGAACGGTCTTTAATATCTCTCTGTTCTGCTCGGCATTTATTAAAGTAAAAAACACGTTATCTTTAAGTCTTGATGTGTCCAAAAGCTCTGCCTTGATTTCATCATTAAATGACTTGATTCCTCTTTCCATTG
>ERZ773188.1411-NODE-1411-length-26712-cov-5.730877_pt1 | contig 26712 bp, 28 predicted proteins | sample MGYA00581011_ERZ773188 | MGnify/ENA primary metagenome ERZ773188 (study PRJEB29015, sample SAMEA2737798) | human gut metagenome | biome: human gut; feature: human-associated habitat; material: faeces | place: China | collected 2012 ...
CCGCCCCTGTGCCATTGGCCACAAGGATCTCGGGTATATTCATTGCATTTCCTCCCCTGCCCGCCTTATCCCACAAGGCAGACAGCCCCTGTTTTATACAGTATCTATCTGTATTATATACCCTGCCGCGCCCTGCTTGCAAGGCTTGGCATCAAAAAGGGCCGCTGCACAGCAATTTGTGCAGCGGCCCTTGGGAAAACCAGACGATCCAGAACAGCCTCCGCGTGCGCTCTGGTTCTGTTCTGCGGAAATATTATTTATAATTGCATTTTTTCGCAGAAAAATCAATAGCCCTTTGCCTGCTCGCCGTTCAGAATTTTGACAGCGCGGGAGGTGCCCAGACGGTCAGCACCCAGCGCAAGGAAGGTCTCCATGTCCTCCACGGTAGAAATGCCGCCGGCAGCCTTGACCTTGCAGCGGCCATGCACGCCCTTGACCATCAGCTCCACATCGTGGAAGTTTGCGCCTGCGGTGGAGAAGCCGGTGCTGGTCTTGATGTAGTCCGCGCCTGCCTCGCAGACGATATCGCACATCTTTTCCTTTTCCTCGTCGGTCAGCAGGCAGGTCTCGATGATGACCTTCAGGACCTTGTCGCCCACCGCCTGCTTCACGGCGCGGATGTCCTCGCGCACGGCATCGTACTCCTTGTTCTTCAGGCGGCCGATGTTGATGACCATATCCACCTCGGCGGCACCATTCTCAATGGCAGTCTTGGCTTCAAACGCCTTGCTGGCGGTATCCATGGCACCCAGAGGGAAGCCTACCACGCAGCATACCGGGATGCGGCCTGCCATATACTCCACCGCCTGCCTGACATAGCAGGTGTTAATGCAGACGGATGCGGTGTGGTTTGCAATGGCTTCGTCACACAGGGTCTGGATCTGGGGCCAGGTGGCCTCCGGCTTCAGCAGGGTGTGATCGACATGGGAGAGAATTTCTTCGCGGGTCATGTTGTCGTCCTCCTTAATTCTTGTTGGCACGGCGCACCTTTGCCATGCCGACAGCGCTCAGGGCAATGGCCGTTGCCGACACCGTTGCACCGATGATGCCCAGCACCAGACCGGAGACCAGGAATGCAAAACCTTTCAGACCACGTTTCATAAGACCGTACCTCCTAAAAAATTATTTTTTCTTTTTAAAGATGATGAGTTTGCTGAACACATAGTTCAGCACCACCACGACCACGTTGGAAAAGACCTTGACGCATAAGCCCCACAAAGTCTGTGCGCTGTAACCGCTGACGAAGATCGCCGTCGGGCCATCGGCACCACCGATGATGGCGATGGCAGCAGAACGATCAGCGCCTCCTGCGTAGGTGTTGATCGTGCTTACCGCTGTGGCCGGATCGATCCAGCCCGCCACAACCCCCAGCACGCCCTGCATCAGGCCTTCCATCAGAGCTGTGCCCTGCGCGGCCAGCAGGTTGCCGCCCACCATCATAATGACGGCATCCAGCACCAGTGTGCCCAGGCGACAGGTGACGAATGCACCGAACTCCTTCGCCATCTCCCGGCCCCGGGTCTTGCTGCGGAACACGAACGCCCGGTTGGTGGCGTAGGCAAACAGGATGCACAGGATGTTGTCCAGCACGTTGCCCCAGCTGTTGGCGGCGGTGTAACCGAACAGCTTGTTGAACAGGGCATACAGCACGATGTTGAGCAGGGTGGTCAGCACGCCAAAGATCAGGTAACTGAGCACTTCCCAGTGCTTCTTGATAAATTTAACCATAAAAAATAACCCAATAGAGTGATACTATTTTACTTTATTAAATAATAAAATTAATAGAGAACAAATCAGAAATCACTTTCCATCAGTTTCTAAGTAATTTAGAATGAAAGGCACCTGAGAAATCAAGTGCCTTTCGTTTTATTGTGGGATAATCAGTTTTCTAAGAAACCCGTAAAACAGCCATTGACTGATTTCACAGAGAAATTTATAATCCAAGAAAAAAGCAATTACAAAAAGGAGAATGTGCATATGACATATACGGTTGGACAAATGGCAAAAATGCTTGGGCTTGCGGGTTCCACGCTGCGATATTACGATAAAGAAGGCCTTCTTCCCTTTGTGGAACGTTCTTCCGGCGGTATCCGGATGTTTCGGGAGAAAGACTACGAATGGCTGCAGATCATCGAATGTCTGAAAAAAGCAGGAATGTCAATCAAAGATATCAAAAAATACATTGTCCTTCTGCAACAGGGAGATTCCACAATTCAGGAACGTTTAGAGTTATTCCAGCACCAGCGCACCGTCCTGCTGGAGCAGATGGCTTCCCTGCAGCAGACACTTAATACCCTGGATTATAAATGCTGGTATTACGAAACCGCATTAAAAGCCGGCACCACCGATGTACTGCAAAACATGCCTATAGAAGATATTCCGGAACAGTTTCAGGAGGTGCGGCAGAACCTGACGCATGTTCCCATGCCTACCAGCGCATAGCTTTTCAAAAATACGCAAAAATCCTTCGGAAGCGGTTTTCCGAAGGATTTCTTTATATATATTTATTTATCTGCGGTTGACATCAAATTTCTTTGCCAGTGCTTTGGTAAGCAGGTTAATGCCAAGAACAATCATCAGCAGAACCACTGCAATACCGAATGCCACTCCGAATTCACCCTTGGTCGCACTCAGGTAAAGCTGAATGGTAAGAGTTCCGGCCGGCATTTTCGCCTTTGTAAACAGATCGGCAAAGCTCTTCGGGAGGAGACCCGAGCTTCCCGCCGTAAACAACAGGGCTGCTGACTCACCGACAATTCGTCCGATGGCAAGAATAACACCGGTGATGATTCCCGGCATCGCTGACGGCAGTAAAATAGTCCTTATCATATGCCACTTTCCGGCTCCCAGACCGATGGCACCGCTGCGGTAACTGTCCGGAACTGTTTTTAATGCTTCCTGTGTATTACGTGTAATCAGTGGAAGCACCATCAGCGTCAGAGTAAAGGAACCTGTCAGGATGGAATATTTCAGATGAAGTGTCTGTCCGAAAAACATCATACCAAACAGACCAAAAATAATGGACGGAATACCTGCCAGCGTCTCGGTTGCGAACTCAATCATGCTGACCAATTTTCCCGGTTTTGCGTACTCATTCAGATAAACCGCTGCCCCGACACCGATTGGGGTAGCAATCAGCATGGTTACAATTATGATATAAAGCGTATTTACAATATTTCCCGCAATACCGGTTGTTCCTTTTAACACCGAAGTGACACTGGTAAGGAATTCCCAGTTAACGCTCCGGATACCTTTGACAAATACATACACAATGATTCCGAGAAGCAGCGCAACGGAAAGAATTGCACACACATAGATGGCAACATAAGTAAAGAAATCCGCCGGATGTCTGGTTTTCGTACGAATACTTGTATTACTTCCTGTCATTTTTCAACGGCTCCTTTCTTTTCGACCTGCGCAAGCACCAGATTGATGATCATAATAAAGATAAACAGTACCAGACCTACGGTAAAGAGTACTTCCCGGTGAAGCCCTTCCGCATAACTCATCTCGCTGACAATCTGTGTGGTCAGGAAACGTACCGAGTTGAATGGAAGCGGCAGATTTACCGAACCTCCGGCAACCATATTGATTGCCATGGCTTCTCCGAGCGCACGGCCGATACCAAGAACCACACCTGTCATAATACCGGATCTTGCTGCCGGAATCATAACTTTAAATATCGTCTGGATATGTGTTGCTCCGAGGGCAAGCGAAGCGGATTTTAAATGTCCCGGTACCGCACGGATGGATGAAACACTGATATTAATTACCGTAGGCAAAATCATGATTGCCAGTACAATAATCGCAGAAAGCAGATTGGAACCACCGGTAAACTGATGGGTTGTACTTCCCGCAAACACCCTCTTTTCCAGACGGTACATCAGTGGATTTAAAACCATAAGTCCAAGCAGTCCATATATTACAGACGGAATTGCTGCCAGCAGCTCTACCGCCGGCTGTACAATCGCTGCCAGCTTTTTATTGGAAACCTCTGTGATAAATACCGCTGTCAGAATTCCAATCGGTACACCGATCAGAATTGCCACTGCAGTACCTACAATAGAAGTCAGAATAATGTACAAAATACCATAAGATGGTGTTGCTGCTGTCGGCTGCCATACAGTTCCAAATAACAGGTCAATCACCCCGACCTTTGCCAGTGCCGGGGTGCCCTTTGCAAACATATAAACCGTTATGGAAAGAACTGCTACGATGGCAACGGCTGCGCATATAAGAAATATTACTTTTGCAATCGTTTCCACGATGTGCTTTGTTGCTTTGCCGCCTGTCATATCTTTATCCTCGTTTGCCTGTTTACGTGTTTCTTAATTTACATTATTTGCTGTTTGGGATGATCAGCCCTACAGACTTGATAACATTCTGTCCGTCTACAGAGTTGATAAAGTCGAAATATGCCTGTACCTGCTTACTCTGCTCAGAAATCTCACCCTTGGTAGCCATTACGAACGGTCTCTGTAATACATAGTCTCCTGCAAGAATATTGTCTTCTGTCGGCTCTACAGAGTTGATCTTTAATCCATTTACGGTGTCATCCAGCACATCTAAAGATACATATCCAACTGCTCCCGGAGTTGCTGCAACCTTTGCTAAAACAGCACCTGTAGAATCAAGTTCCTGTGCATATTTGCAGGAATCCTTTACATCCATCAGTTCCTCAAATGCATCTCTTGTACCAGATCCTGCCTCACGGCCGATGACTACAATCTGCTCATCCGGTCCGCCGAGATCTTTCCAGTTTGTAATCTCTCCGGTATATACTTTTGCAAGATCTTCAGACTTAATATCTGTGATTGTGTTTGCTGTATCTGTAATAACTGCGATACCATCAATTGCCACAATGTTCTCTACGATACCCTGGCTTTTCTCATCGTCAGAAAGGGCACGGGAAGCATCTCCGATATCAACGCTGCCGGCTGTAAGAGACTCGATTCCTGCACTGGACCCTGTAAACTCTGCGGTTGCGGAAACATTCGGATATTTCTCCATGAATGCTTCGTTCATGGCATTTGCAAGTTTCTCCATGGAAGTACTTCCTGCCAATGTAACGGTTCCGCTCAGATCCGATCCATCTGTTGTATCTGCATTTGCAGTTGTATCAGATGCCGTTGTATCTGTATTTGCATCAGCGTTTGCATCACTGCTGTCAGAACCACATCCCATCACACCTGCAGCGACCATTGTTGTTGCTGTCAGTAAAGCCATCATTTTTACAAGTTTGTTTTTCATGATTTTCTCCTCTTTCTTTCATGTTGTTCCTCATTACAGTTGCTATCTTATCGGGTCTGTGTAAAATGCATAACCAGACTAATGTAAATTCAATGTAAAAAATATGTTGTCCTGTAAAACGACAAAACTTACGAATGTTTTAAGTTTATTTAAGGTTCCCGTCTTATCTTCTATGTATAAAGATGTTACAATATAACGGAATGAGGAGGAAATACGATGCGATTACTTCTTGCGGAAGACGAAAAAGACTTATCCGATGCACTTGTGACAGTGCTCAAACATAATAATTATTCGGTGGATGCCGTATACAATGGGCAGGACGCCTGGACTATCTGACAGAAGGGGACAACTACGACGGTGCGATTCTTGATATCATGATGCCGAAACCACCGATGCCATCCTTTCCTTTGGCGATGTCCGGCTGGACCGAAGCACCTACCAGCTGTCAACAGATACTGGTACACTGCGGCTTGCGAACAAGGAATATCAGATGTTAGAGATGCTGATGACCAATCCATGACAAGTGATCTCTGTAGAATAATTTATGGACAAAATCTGGGGATACGACAGTGAAGCGGAATTTAATGTTGTATGGGTATACATTTCCTATCTGCGCAAAAAACTGACTTCCCTGCATGCCCATATACAGATTAAGGCCACCCGCGGTCTGGGATACCCTGTGTGCATGCTTCCATAAAGAAGGGATATTTTACGAATGATCAAGAAACTCCGGAAAAATTGCGGCTGTTTCCACCAAAGAAGCAAAAAAATACGCGGCTTCTTTGTAAAAAAAGCAGCATACCCTTGGATTTATCAGCTGTTACCGCTATCAGCTTGTCACTACAGGCGATAACACGCGTATGTATATTTTTGTCAACTGTGAACGGGAATTAAACACCTTCCATACCTTCCTGCTTGCCAGCATCGGAATCAGTCTTGCCGGACTGCTGCTGGTATTTCTTCTGGTGGTTCTGTTTTCCGGCATGCTGGTAAAGCCTGTCGCAGAAAGCTACGAAAAACAAAAGCGTTTTATTACGGATGCCAGCCACGAAATCAAAACTCCACTGACGATCATTGATGCAAACACCGAAGTGCTGGAGATGACCGGTGGAGAAAACCAGTGGACGAAAAGCACACGCAAACAGATTGCCCGCCTGACCTCCCTGACGGAAAAACTGGTTTTCCTCTCCCGTATGGATGAAGAGTCCACGCAGCTGGAAATGACGGATTTTGCAATTTCTGATGCCGTAATTGATACTGCGGAACCTTTTGTTTCCTATGCAACTTCCCGGGGCAAAACTTTAGAACTTGACATTGCCCCTGACCTGACTTATCACGGAAATGAAGGCTGTATCCGCCAGTGTGTTTCCCTTCTTCTGGACAATGCTATTAAGTATTCCACGGAAAACGGAAAACTCCGGCTGACTTTCCACAAACAGGGACGCGCGCTCGCACTTACCGTGTGGAATCGAACTTCTGCGGACACTCAAGAACTGCATAGAAAGGGGAATTGTGCCACCTCTGCTGACAGTTGTACAAGATTTGTACAGGTTGAAAATAAACAAGAACTCGTTAATGAATAAAGTAATCTCCTGTTTATTTCATTCTTGTGTAGATTAGGAGTCAGAGGTATAATGAGGGTAAGAGAAAAATTTGCAGAGTAAAACGAATTGGTGGTTGTGGAGTCAAAAAATTAAAGCAATAAGGGGGAAATTAAAAGATGAAGATAGCATTTATGTCCATTGAATTATTGATAGCAGTTCTCCTTTTCCTTGTCGGAAGATATTTTAGTAAGACACAGGATACGGAAAGAAGTATATTGTTTTTATCGGGAGATTTTTCTGGATTAAATACACAGAAAATATGCAGAGTTGTTGGAAAAAGGATTAAAACATGGGCAGTAATATTTTTACTTGGCAGTATTATTGATTTTGTTAAACCGGGGGCAGGCATAACAATAGCCACCGTTGCATTTATTATTTTACTTGTGTTTCATTTAGCTGATATGACTATAAATCGAAATAAAAAGTACCGAGTATAAACAGAAATAGCGGACAAAATTGTCCTCTATTGAATTCCTGTCGGCCGGCACGACGAGTTATTTGAACGTTTTTACCGCCCGGATAGTTCACGCAATACCAAAACCGGCGGACACGGTATCGGACTTTCCGTAGTCCATGCCATTGCAAACGCACACAAAGGGAAAATTTCTGCCAAAAGTGAAGATGGAAATTCCCTGACTTTTTCCATTCTTCTCAATTAAACATCCCATGTTTCCACAAAAAAGAGAAGAAGATTCTTACATAGCATGCAGAATCTTCTTCTCTTTTTCATTGGATCTTTATAAGTTATTTCAAAAATCCGAAATTGCTGACTATAGCAGCTTCCTTTGCCTTTCCATTGCAGACATTAACAAAACTGATGATACGGACAACCAGTAAAATGATAAAACATACGGCTGCTGCAATCGGAACGACAACGGTCCAGCAGAACACTACGGTAATCAGTCCCAGCAGAACTTCAGACACAAGGATCCTGATTCCCTCACGCACATGAAATCCGACATAAGGAGAATCCTTCGCCACAAGAAGTGCCACGATGGTTCCCAAAATTCCCAGAAGATATGGAAGCATTGCAAACAGTTTGTGATCTGCAATATCCTTTCCGTCAAATTCTGCGGAATGATCCTTTGGATCTACATAAGGCTGCCCGTACGGCACACCATTGTTCATCTGTGGATTGCCATAATACGCTCCGTTGTTTCCCTGTGGATTTCCGTAGCCGTATGGCGTCCCCTGCGGATTTCCCTGCTGTGGTCCTCCCTGCGAATTCTGATTTTCCTGTGTTCCTGTATGTAAGCTGGCTCCACATCTGGTGCAGAACGCACTGTCATCCGGCATTTCACTGCCGCACTTCGGACATATCATATAAAATTCCTCCTCTTCATCTGAAATAATCTCTGCCAATTTCACCTTTTATTTTATATAAATTTATGTGGCAAGTCAATTTAGATTCCCTTAAGATTTCCTTTTCTTTCTTTATAAATTGTTTTCAGAACACGGAGACACAGCATCATCTTTGACTCCGCAGGGCGCGCATCTTTGCAGGCTGACCTGCTTTAATTGCCAAGTTCCAGCATGGTATCAATACAGCGTTTTGCTTTTATACGCACTTCTTCGTCCAGCTTGATTTCCTCTCCGCCGGTACCCTTTACACACTGGTACACATCTCCGAGTGTGGTCAGTTTCATATTGTGGCAGACACAGTCTCTTGATAATGGATAAAACTGCTTGTCCGGACATGCAAACTGCAGATGCTGCACAATACTGTTCTCGGTTCCGATAATGAATTCCTTTGCATCACTTTTCTTTGCATAGTCCATGATTCCGGTTGTACTTCCCCGATAATCCGCCAGTTCGGAAACCTCCGGCAGACATTCCGGATGTACCAGAAGAAGTGCGTCCGGATGTGCCTTTCGCGCTTTTTCCACATCCCGTTTCGACATGCGGACATGCGTTGGACATCCCCCCTGCAGCAGTTTGATATTTTTCTCCGGCACCTGATCAGCCACCCATTTTCCCAGATTGCAGTCCGGGATAAACAAAATATTTTTATTCTCTATATTCTTTACAATCTGAACTGCCGATGAGGAAGTTACACAGACATCACAAATCGTTTTTAACTCGGAAGTCGTATTAATATACGCTACCACGGTATAATCCGGATACATCTTTTTCACCCCGGAAATCAGTTCCACATCCATCTGTTCTGCCATCGGACATCCCGCATTGCTGTTGGATAACAATACCCTTTTCTGTGGGGACAGAATCTTGACCGTCTCTGCCATAAAACGGACTCCGCACATCAGCACAGTGCTCTGCGCTGCCTTGGCAGCCTGCACGCTCAGCCCATAGGAATCCCCTACATAATCAGCCACCTCCCAGATATCATGACTCTGATATGCATGTGCCAGAATACAGATATCCTTTTCTTTCTTCAGGCGGATGATCTCGTCCTGCAGTTCTCTTGTCGTTAACATAAAATACTCCTTTTCACGAAATACCCTTCTATACAGACATTTCTTGTTACATTCAACATATTACATAGAGTATACTCACATGCCCGTCAGGTGTCAAGACACAAAAGGGTTAAAACCACGGAAGCCTGTGAAACGGGATGATAAGGATTTCCTTCGACTTCATGTCATCCGTTGTAATGTAGGTATGTTTCCAATATCGCGCATCCAGGGAAATTTCCCGGTTATCCCCCAACATGAAATAAGCGCCCTCCGGAACGGTAAAGGTTTTATCTTCTTCTCCACAATCCGTTTCGACAGTGTCATCCAGATAAGCCGATTCATCCAGCGGTTCCCCATTGATGTATACTTTTCCTCCGACAAAAGAAACCGTCTCCCCCGGAAGTCCGATCACACGTTTGACCATGGTTTCATTTTCATCTTTCTGATAAAACATGACAATATCGCCGCGTTGTGGTTTTTCTTCCTCATATGCATGACGGTCTCCGATGAGCCAGTCATGAACCATCAGTGTCGGTTCCATACTCTCAGATGGCACCCGCCCGATCATCAAAAAACAACGGAATGTGATAATAATGGCAAGAAGAACTGCTATGTAAATCACCCACCCCACGATATCTTTTCGTTTTTGTTTTGTCTGTTCGTCCATAGATTCCTCCCTGTATGTTTTTCATTTGGAATTAATCATATCATACCATAGGCAAAGATGTATAAATTTTTTTAAGATTGTAAGTAACGTGAAAAATTTATGCAATTACTGTAAATCTCTGTGGATATTTTCGGTTGTGAGAACCCCGGTGTTTATGTTAAGATGGGGGTGTCTGTTATAGAAAGGAGAAACAGATTTCGAAAAGTTAAAAACTTTAGCGCCATGTACCCTGTGATACAGCTTTCCTGCACCACAAGGGTTAACGAGGATTCAGGTGATCGAAGATTCGGCGGATGCCTGAACGCAGGAATGGGGCTGCGCATACGAATCACAAACAGGATGGTAACATCCGAACAAAGGATTCGTACCCCGATGGAGCCAATTGCATGAGAATTTGCTTGCGAAGCAATTGGCATAGGTGATAACACTTACGTGTTACCATATAATGCACAATGAAAAATATTCTGATGAACGAAAACAATATCGGGATCATAAAATTATATGAGAAAAAGGAGATTTCAATTATGTGTGGAATTATTGGATTTACAGGTAAATTAAAAGCCCAGGATGTCTTATTGACAGGACTTGCAAGCCTTGAGTACCGTGGATATGACAGTGCGGGAATTGCGTACTTTAAAGATACCGGAAAAATTTCACTTCGGAAAACTGTCGGAAAAGTAAAAGATCTTCGTGCCATCTGCGATGATGATAACAATTCTACGTGTGGAATCGGCCACACCCGCTGGGCAACCCATGGTGGCGTTACCAATGCCAATGCACACCCTCATAAGGTCGGACAGGTTGCATTGATCCACAATGGTATCATCGAGAACTATCATGATCTCGCCACCAAATACGATCTGACGGATGAACTGATTTCCGAGACGGATACCGAAGTTGCCGCCGCATTGATCAATAAACTCTACGAAGGAGATCCAAAAGAAGCTCTGCGCAAAGCAGTAGCCGAAATTGAAGGTTCCTTTGCCTTCTGCGTTCTGTTCAAGGATCATCCGGGTGAAATTTATGCGGTAAGAAATGTCAGCCCTATGGTTGCAACATACTGTGATGACGGTGCTTTTATTGCATCTGACCTGACTGCTTTTATCGCATACAACAAGCGTTATTTCATTGTGCCGGAATATCATATTTTAACTATGACCGCGGACGGCATTACGTTAGAGGATTTAGACGGTCATTCCGTAGAACCGGAATATATGGAAGTAAACTGGGATGTTACCGCAGCCCAGAAAGATGGTTATCCGCATTTCATGATCAAAGAAATTCATGAACAGCCGGCTGCCATCACAAGAACCATTACCCCACGTATCAAAGATATGCTCCCGGATTTTTCGGAAGATGCCATTGCGGATTCCTTCTTTGAAAATGTAAGCGACATTACAATCGTTGCCTGTGGTACTGCAATGTACGCGGGAATGGTAGGAAAAACCATGATCCAGAACCGCCTGCATATTCCGGTTACCGTGGCAATCGCATCGGAGTTCCGCTATGAAGAACCGGTAATCAATGAAAAATCCATGGTGATCGTCGTATCCCAGTCCGGAGAAACCATTGATACTTTGGAAGCTCTTCGCCTTGCAAATAAATATACAAAGAAAACACTGTCTATTGTAAATGTAAAAGGCTCCAGCATTGCACGTGAAAGCAGCTATGTATTATATACACATGCCGGTCCGGAAATCGCTGTTGCAAGTACAAAAGCATACACCGTTCAGGTTGCTTCTTTTTACCTGCTTGCATGCAAACTTGCCATGAAACAGCAAAAGATTTCTGTCGAAGAAGCACGTACATTTATTGGAACACTGCAGGAAATTCCAAATTACATCGAGGAAGTTCTTGCACAGGCTCCTGATATTGAACAGCTGACCAAACGCATGATCAATGCCAACAACGCGTTCTTTATCGGCCGTGGACTCGATTATACCCTTTGCATGGAAGGTGCTTTGAAATTAAAGGAAATTTCTTATATCCATGCCGAAGCCTATGCTGCCGGTGAATTAAAACACGGAACCATTGCCCTGGTCAGTGAAGGGGTTCCTGTCATTGCCGCTGCTACCCAGAAACATGTATACAGCAAAGTTATTTCCAATATCCGGGAAGTAAAAGCCCGTGGTGCTTATGTCATTCTTTTGTCCAAAGACAAAGAAATCACAGATCCTTCTATCTGTGATGTACACATCAATCTTCCGGATGTATCCGACGAATTTACGATTTTTGAATCTGTTGTAATTTTCCAGCTGATTGCATATTACACATCCGTTGGAAAAGGCTTAAATCCGGATCAGCCACGTAACCTGGCAAAATCTGTAACGGTAGAATAAAAAAAACTGTCGCGCGAAAATTCGTGCGACAGTTTTTTTGACATAGAGCCTTTCTAAAACTTTTGAAGGCAAAAAAAAGAACCCCAGAAGCTCTCTAAAAGCCTCTGAGGTTGCCCCTGCCAAGGATTCTCTCACCCATGTACCGGAATCCTTGTATCGTCGGCGCGACAGGATTTGAACCTGCGACCTCTGCGTCCCGAACGCAGCGCTCTACCAAGCTGAGCCACGCGCCGTTTCAACTGCCCAATTATAGTAACACATTCTCCGGTGTTTGTCTAGTGAATTTTTTTAATTTATGGTACAATACAAAAAAAGAATGGAGAAGAACAATGAAACATACTGCTTTGATTACAGGTGCATCCCGTGGAATCGGTGCAGCCCTGGCATGTCAATTTGCCGCTGAAGGCTATCATCTGGCTCTTTGCTGCCATAACTCTTATGAAACGCTGCAGGCACTTGCCACAAAACTTGAAACAACCTGCTCCATACAGGTGCTTTGCTTCCGTGGTGATGTAGGAGACTATACTTTTATCTGTGACATGGTGCAAAAAACACTGGATACCTTCGGCCAGATTGATGTGTTAATCAACAATGCCGGCATCTCTTATATCGGTCTGCTCACCGACATGGATATTACCGACTGGAACCGGATAGTTGCGACAAACCTCACATCCGTCTTTTCCACCTGCAGACAGGTCATCCCTTCCATGGTTCATGCCAAATCCGGACATATCATCAATATTTCTTCTGTATGGGGAAATGTCGGAGCTTCCTGCGAAGTTGCCTATTCTGCATGCAAAGGCGGGATCAATTCCCTTACACGCGCTTTGGGCAAAGAACTTGCCCCTAGCAATATCCAGGTAAATGCCATCGCCTGTGGGGTAATCGATACGGATATGAACCGTTGTTTCTCCGAGGAAGAACGCTCTGCACTCATCGAAGAAATTCCTGCCGGCCGGATGGGATCTCCGGAAGAAGTTGCTTCACTGGCATATTCTCTTGCCACAGCAAGCAGTTACCTGAATGGACAGATTCTCACCTTAGACGGTGGATGGATTTAATTTCTTATCTTTTTGGAAATCTTTTTCCATTTATTTAAGAATTAAAACGCAATACGCGTTTTCTCTGTTTTTTATATCAACTTTCTATAAAATCATTTGTATGAAAACGAATGATAAAAATAAATACAAAGATTTTGGTGACCGTCTGAGTCTGATTATGTATAAACAAAATATTTCCAATATCCAGCTGGCAAATGCAATGTTTGTTTCGCCGTCCACGATCAGCGGATACCGTACCGGCCGTCGTTCTCCGACCGTTGCGGATCTTGCAGCCATCGTGCAGATTCTGAATGTTTCTGCAGATTACCTCATCGGAACCAGTGAAATTACAACCAGACCCGATACCACCGAAAAAAAGAGTTGAGCACGCCCTGTTTCCAGAGCGGTGCTCAACTCTTTTTTATAAATCATGTTCTGCCAGTAAAATTACCGTAGAACGTTCCGGAACACGCACACGTGTCTGATCTCCCTGTGTCTGGGCTTCAAAATCTGCCCCATCCTGGTATTCACAGAAAGTATTTACTACAAGTTTCCAATGATAAGACTCCGGCAACGAAGGCAGGCGCATCTCCAAAGGCTCCCAATACGCATTCATTCCGTAAAAGATCATATCATCATCCGTATCATCGGCATTTCTTCCCGCATACATGATTCCAATTAAATGTGTATTATAGTCCGTATAATTCCGGTTCGGCTCTCCGTTATGGATACTTACGGAAGGTAACCCGCAGACTGCCGGCTTTGTATCCCTTCGCAGAATCGGATGCTTTGCACGGAAATGGATCATAAAACGGGCAAAATCATGAATCTCCTGAAATTCTTCCAGTCTGTTCCAGTCCAGCCAGGAAATAATATTATCCTGGCAGTATGCGTTGTTATTTCCATACTGCGTATTACAAAATTCATCCCCTGCAAAAAACATAGCCGGTCCACGGCTGCATAACAACGCGGCAAATGCATTCTTCACGAGTCTGCGTCGCAGGCTCATAACCGCCGGATCATCCGTCTCACCTTCCACCCCGCAGTTCCAGCTCAGGCCGTTGTTATCCCCGTCCGTATTGTTCCATCCGTTTTTCTCATTATGCTTTTCATTATATGAATACAGATCATACAACGTGAACCCATCATGACAGGTCAGAAAATTGACGGATGCACTATATCCGCGGCTTGCCGGATCATACATGTCGGAGGATCCGGTGATACGTGTAATTGCACGCCCTGCGACGCCACTGTCGCCCTTTAAAAAGCTTCTCATATCATCACGGTATCTTCCGTTCCATTCGGCCCAGCGGTTCCAGGACGGGAAACTTCCAACCTGATACAAGCCACCCGCATCCCAGGCTTCTGCGATCAGCTTCATATCCCCCAGAATAGAGTCAAATGCAAGGGCTTCCAGAATCGGCGGATTCTCCATCGGTGCACCATTCTGATCTCTTCCCAGAATAGATGCCAAGTCAAACCGGAATCCATCCACACGGTACTCTACTGCCCAGTGCCGCAGACAATCCGTAATAAACCTCCGTACCACCGGATGGTTGCAGTTTAAGACATTGCCACAGCCGCTGAAATTATAATAATATCCATCCGGTGTAAGCATATAATAAATATTATTATCAATCCCCTTAAAGCAAAAACATGGACCGTTTTCATTTCCCTCTGCCGTATGGTTGAATACCACATCAAGAATGACTTCAATTCCATTTTCTTTCAGTTCGCGGATCAGACGCTTTAATTCATCACCCTCATGATTATGCTCCTGATGAAATGCATAACTTGTATTCGGGGCAAAAAAGGAAACCGTATTATAGCCCCAGTAATTGTACAACTGCACGCCATCCACCACACGGGCACTTTCCATTTCATCAAATTCAAAAATTGGCATGAGTTCTACCGCATTGATTCCCAGATCTTTCAGATACGGAATTTTCTGCCGCAGACCTTCAAATGTTCCCCCGCCTTTTACGCCGGAGGACGCATCTTTGGTAAATCCTCTGACATGCATCTCATAAATCACCAGATCTTCAAATTTGTGATTCAGATTCCGATACCGCCCCCAGTCAAAATCACTTTGCACCACACGGGCTTTGTAGACAAAATCCTTTCCGCCTTCCGGTTTTTCTCCCCAGTTTCTCTGACCCGTAACAGCTTTCGCATATGGATCAAGAAGCGTATGTTTTCTGTTAAACAGTAACCCTCTCGCCTGATCGGCAGGACCGTCCATCTGATAGGCATACTCAAAGTCCTCTGCTTTTAAGCCAAAAACAAGGATAGAATACGTATTTCCAATTTTATAACTTTCCGGAATGCGGATTCTTGCATATGGTTCCTGTGCCGCCGGCCGGAATAACAGCAGGACACAGCTCGTGGCTCCATGGGAGCTTACGGTAAAACTTACCCCTTCCTCTGTCTGATATGCACCATTCATCTGATAAAATCCCGGACGTACATCAAATCCCCCAATATTATCGAGTGGATGAATGACTTCCCCGAGACTTTCCATTTCTTCGTCTATCGGCCAGCTTTTCTGTTTTGACGGATAATTCCAAAAACTTGCATTCATGTGCTGATTCCTCTTATCATTATTATTTACTTGCCACATAAAATTTTATATTATCTCCCTACTCTTCCCTGATGATTACCCTGCCATTTGCGTCAAATCCGATTTTACTGTACTTTTCCGAATACTCATTCATATGATCAATAATCGTCTGTTTTCTGTCGCCTTTTGCTATGGCAGGCTGAAAATTATTTCTTTCTGATGTGGAAGAAATGCTGCATGGTATCATATCGGCTGATATATCTGTCTGCAGTACCCCATCCACAAAGGTAAAGGTCTGTTCATAGATCGCCGTATCTTTGTCTTTTGGATTCCTGTTCCCCCCAAAGCAGAAATTTCCAAGACTGTAGCAGATCATTTTTCCGTTGTATAATTCCATTCCCTGCAATACATGAGGATGTGTACCGACCAGCAGATCTGCTCCCCAGTCAATCACCTGGTGTGCCAGCTTCTGCTGATAATCATTCGGATAATGATCCCCCTCTATCCCCCAGTGGCAACAGGCAATTACCAGATCCGCTCCTTCTTCCCGAAGTTTTGCAATCCCATCCCGGATATAACCAGCATGTGTTTCATCAGCGGACAGCTGGCTTGCGGAGACAATTCCGATTTTGATACCATCCTTCGTGGTATAGGTATCCACATGATCATTGAATCCGAAGATAATCCCTGCTTTATTTAACACTTCTCTGGTATCATCAAGTCCCTGCTGCCCATAATCAAACGTATGATTATTTCCCAGACTTGCCCCCTCCACAGAACTGTCTGTCATAATACCAACATACTCCGGTTTTCCTTTTAAGTTCCACGTTTTTTCCACACGCTCGGTCGCATTTGACAACACACATTCCAGATTGATCAGTGTAAAATCATCCTGCTCAAAAATACTTCTGACATTTTTAAAAAAATAATCCTGCCCGTATTTATCATAGTATTCATGAAAGGAACCTGCATACCCATGCGTCTGTGTTGCCCCAAGCGTACAGTCACCTGTCGCCGTAATTTTTACCGTCTGTATCACCGGTTCCTGCTGCGTTTCAGTTGCAGTCCCGGTTTCCGTTTCTTCCAGCGTACCCGGTTCTTCCGTCATCTGTGTCTCCGTGATTTTTTCCGTAGAAGAGGGCAAAGCCGATGACGTTGCTGCAGGAGAAGAACATCCCGTCAGCAAAAATCCTGCCATTAGGATTGGCAATATCCATTTTTTCATACGTTTTCAGACTCCTCTTTCACAAGAATATCCACCGTGTGACCGCTTGCACCCATAAGATCCATCCGTTCACAGGTTGCCAGATGATACTGCAGAAACGCATCAAACTCTTCTTCCGTCAGCGCATTTAAAAACGGACGCATATAATTTGCTGCACCGTCTGCCGCTATGATCTGCCGGCGCCTGACCTCTACCTGCCGGTCCAATGCTTCAATATCTTCCAGACGAACCATGGAATACAGAGGATTGGCTTTTGAAGTACAGTGATAATCCTCTGTGAGCATTCCCTCCTTAAGCGCCTCCAGAATATGTTTTTCCTTAAACGCATACGTGATAACGGAAAATTCATTCATAATATACGCCACGAGAATCCTGCCTCCGGGTTTTGTCACCCTCACTGCCTCCCGCAGCGCAGCAAGCTTGTCCTTTTCCTCATGCAGGTGATACATCGGCCCAAACAACAGGGTTACGTCAAAGGAATCATCGGAAAATTTTTTCAGATTCATTGCATTTCCCTGATATGCATGCACGCCTGCCCCCTTCTGTTTCAGGCGTCCCAGATTATGCTTTACCAGTTCCACGGCCGTCACATCGAACCCTTCCTGTGCCAGCGGTACGCTGTATCGTCCGGTTCCCGCCCCGATATCAAGGATATGGATTTCCTCTTTTGCACGTTCTTTCACAATTTCATCCAGACACTGATGGATATAATGCATGCTTGTCACAAATTCCACCCTGCCGTGTCGGCTGTCCAGACGCTTCTCTTCATTAAATTTATTATAATAGGCTTCTAAGTCTGTCATATTTTAATACTAACACATTTTCTTTAAAATTTCACTCACAATCGCTGATGCAACATCCGCTTTGCTCATTATTTCCAGTTCCCTGCAGTCATCTGCCGTAATCAGCGTCACCACATTGGTATCTGTACCAAATCCGGCTCCGGCTACCTTCAGGTTATTCGCCACAATCATATCTGCATTCTTTTTTGCAAGTTTTGCACGGGAATTCTCCAGCATATGTTCCGTCTCCATGGAAAATCCACACAGAAACTGTCCCGGTTTTTTGTGCGCGCCCAGATACGAAAGGATATCTTCCGTGCGTTCCATCGTAAGAGTGGCATCCCCGTCTTTTTTCTTGACTTTCTCATCGACTGGGTGATCCGGACGATAATCCGCCACAGCTGCCGCTTTGATAATAATATCCTGTTGCTCTGCTGTCTCCTTTACGGCTGCTGCCATATCCGCGGCAGATACAACCGGAACGACCTTTACAAACGGCGGCGGAGTGATTGCCACCGGTCCCGTGATCAGCGTCACTTCCGCGCCACGGCGCATGCAGTTTTCCGCAATTGCATAGCCCATTTTTCCGGTAGAGTGATTCGTAATATAACGCACTGGATCAATCTTCTCCTGTGTCGGTCCTGCTGTGACCATTACTTTTTTTCCGACCATATCCTTTTCACAGGCAAGATCTTTCATAATATAAGAAAACAGTGTTTCCGGTTCCGGCATTTTCCCGGCTCCGGTATCCCCGCAGGCAAGATAACCACTCGCCGGATCAATGATATGAAACCCATAATGCTCCAGCTTTTTGATGTTATCCTGTACGATCGGATTTTCAAACATATTGGTATTCATGGCAGGGGAAACATACTTCGGGCATTTTGCCGCAAGAATCGTTGTTGTCAGCATATCATCTGCGATTCCGTTTGCCATCTTGCCGATCACATTGGCAGAAGCCGGTGCTACCATAAAAATATCCGCACGCTTTGCCAGTGCCACATGCTCGACATTGAACTGGAAATTCCGGTCAAACGTATCGACCAGACACTTGTTGCTTGTGAGCGTCTCAAACGTGATAGGATTAATAAAATTGGTTGCATTTTCCGTCATGATCACATGCACATCCGCATGCTGCTTGACGAGCGCACTTGCCAGACAGGCGATTTTATAGGCAGCGATACTTCCGGTCACACCAAGTACCACACATTTTCCTTTTAACATTGTCTCTTACTCCTTTGCAGAAAAAATCATATCTTCTGCTATTTTATCACACTTTTTCCCTAAAACAATTTAATTTTTGTCATCTGTTCCAGTATGGAATCTTTGACAGAATCGTTCAGATATGCTGGATTTAATTTTCTTTTTGCATATGCAAGGTAAGAACCATTTGTCTCTTCAATCAAAACTGCCGTAAAAAACCGCTCCCAGCTAAAATATGTTTTGCTTTCCACATATTCCCACGGCTTTTCCAGCACCTGATCTGCCCATTTGCTTTTTACTACTTTTGCCTTTAATATCAGCCATTCAAATGACTCCGGCAAATAAAGCACCACTTGATCTTTTCCACCCATCAACTGCATCACTCTGTCAATTTCAGAACCAAATGCCGCACCGTCTGCAATTACAAGTATGCGTTCATTTTTATGCATATTTAAATAATGGAAAACATTTGACTTTCCATTCATTGTCTCACATTTCAATTGCTGTTGCCTACATACAGAATTAAAAAACTGATAACCGGAATTACTGTCTTCCGTTATTACAACCTCTGGTTTAATATCCTTCTTTAAAGTCTGTGCTCCATATATTCTGTAAAACTCATGATAACACGGTTTTAATGTTCCGTATTTTCCTGAAGTACGAATTCCATAGATTTCCTCCACACTATACGGCAAAGAAGGCAAGGATTCCCTGGAAACAATGACATAATAATTATCTGTTTTCTGAATAGTATCTGCGAATTCTACTGTCTTGATAAATTCGTTTCCTTCATCAATAAATACAATACTATCCTGCATTGCTGATAACTGTTCTTTCCACAGTGAACCTTCGAGCACATAACATTTTTTGTCACACGTCAGTTCCACGGGCGTACCGGATGGATTATTTACGTATTCCCGAATCATATCTACCAATGTGGTTTTGCCTGTCGCACTGTCTCCCCGGATGACCGTCAGATTTCTTCGAATTTCAAAATCATATTTTAAGCGCTTTGTTGATACAATAATTCTATGTTTTCCCTTCATTAAACAAATTCTCCTGCAATCGACACCAGTTCTTCCATTGAATGAACAATCTCACCCGTATTCAAAATACGAATGACAAAAGGATCTTTTCCAAAATTCATTAAATGCCGCAGATTAATTGTACGGTCTTCGGATTCTGCTATTTTTAATAACCATTTTGCACAATTATCCCCACAGGTTGATGCATTAAAAATTTTATCCTTATCAAATTTTACAAGGATTAATGTCTTTACTCCCCCGGATAAACCTGTCGGTGGAATTTTTCCCAAAACAGGACTGTCAATTACGCCACTATCCAGCACCGTTGATTGATCCACATCCTGAATCATTTCTTTTACAAACGGATCTATAATCCAACTGTCCTCATAATCATACTTAAAATACGCTGCCGTGTTATACACAGACTCCTGCATGTCGCCGTAATAAATATTAAGCATACATCTACTTCCTTTTAAATTTATACCTTTTTCTATTTTAGCATATCCTTGTTCCATACACTATCGCTTTTTACCAAAAGGACAACAAAAAAGGCAGCCTGTGTTTCATTCCGGCTGCCTTTTTAAAACATATTATTTCTGGATTGGTTTTAATTTATTTAGTACCATGCCAAGTGCTGCTACAATGATTGCAGCCACAATCGCTTCAATGACTCCGTTAAAGCTGATGACACCACCGATGATTCCAAGCACGGCTCCTGCATCAACACTCAGGGCTTTTGCATATGCATCTTTGTATAACACAAAAATTCCGCCCATAACCAGTATCGTATTGACCATTGCGCCTGTTACACCCGCATAGACAAATGCACAGACTGCGCCGGATTTCAGTACCGTATACACTTCCAGTGCTATAAAAACGAACCATCCAACCAGTGCACTTACTGCATACAATGCAATATCTGACAATGGCTTCTTGTCAAACACATGAAGCAGAAACGCACGCGCACCAAGAAACAGGAACACACCGATCAGGATATTAAACACACTTGCCCAGAGAATTTTGTGCCGGGAAGAAAGTGCTTTCTTTACTCCGATATATACAAAATATGGCAGGATTCCTACAAGAATACGCGGTACAAAACAGATAAACGCACTCTTTACGATTCCGCTGGTGCCTACCATGCTGGCCGCCAGCACCGGGGAAAATACAAATGCCGAAAGTGAGGTCGGCATAACCGTATTCTTGATAAAGCTGGTCAGACCAAAGATAAATCCCAAAAATCCGCCCTTCTTCGGTCCACAGAATAACGATCCTAAAATAACAGGGATGTGGATGATGGTCGCATTGATCACCACAAGTGGGATGTAGCCCAGCGGTGTAAACGCCATAATGATAATGATTGCTGCAAACAGAGCGGTCAGTACCAGCTCCGCGGTCTTATTGTTTCGCATTGGTTCCTCCTGTTCCAGATGAAAGCGGATGTTATGTCTTCCGTCTCTCTCTTTTTCTTTTGCGAATAAATTAAACATTAACTTTATCAGTTTACACCCTGCTCCTCTTATGGTCAAGTCATACGCATCGTGAACTCCTAATCTCCAAAAACATAATTTTTCATTGAAAAAATATCGCTAAAGCGATATAATATTTTATATTATCAGGAGGGAACTATGGGAACAATACTATATCACGGTTCAGAATATTTAATCGAAAATCCTCAGTTCGGAAAAGGTTCGTTGCACAATGATTACGGCAGAGGTTTTTACTGCACCGAAAACATCGAATTAGCAAAAGAATGGGCCTGTGGAAAACAAACGAACGGCTATGCCAATATTTATGAATTGGACATGTCTGATCTTAAATGTTTAAATCTCAACCGTAAAGAATACAATATCCTCAACTGGCTTGCAATTCTTGCAGACAACCGAACCTATTGGCAAAATGGAAGCATTGCCGAGGAGGCAAAAAAGTATATTAAGGATCATTTCCTACTTGATATTTCTGAATATGATGTAATGATTGGTTATCGCGCAGACGATTCCTACTTTTCTTTTGCACAGGATTTTGTTTCGGGTCTGATATCACTTCAAAAATTATCAGAAGCCATGCGTCTTGGAAAATTGGGAGAGCAGATTGTTCTTAAAAGCGAAAAAGCATTTGAACAGCTTAAATTTGTCGGTTATGAATCTGCTGATGCAGAGGAATATTACATCAAAAAAACCGAGAGGGAACGCAAAGCCCGAAAAGAGTATCGTAGCAGCAAAAAAGGAAATGCAAATATAAACGATCTATTTATGCTTGATATCATGAGGGAGGGAATACAAAATGGAGATGCGCGCTTATCCATCTGATTATCTTACATCTGCCCAACGCATTTTAGGCGATATGCTTGATTTTGCCGTCAATACCTGCGACCTGGACATTGATTTATATTTTGGGCTTTTCACGGTATCTTCTGTATCCGTGCAATTTCAAAACGGAAATCCAACCTATATTGCTGGAAAAACAGGCTGTGAATTAGTTAAAGAAGTGATTGCAGATGCAGGAATGTCCCCTCTCTCCTGTGAAGATGAAATGTATCTTGATAAATCACCGGAATATTGGACCGGCTGGGCTTTGGCATATTACCAGTGGTATACCTGTCGGACTTTTACCAAAATTCATAAAGCCGTTTCTTTAAAACGAATCGTTTCCATGTATGACATTTATCACGAGATGGATACTACCCATTTTATTGATACCATCAATGAATTATGGAATAATTATTACAAAGAAACCAACCTCAAACGACTCCGTAAATTAGCTGGTTTGTCCCAACGCGAATTATCCGAATTATCCGGCGTTCCGTTACGGCAAATCCAGCTTTTCGAACAACGGCAACGTAATATCAACCATACCAAAGCCATTGATGTCGTAAAACTTGCACGTGTCTTAGGCTGCAAAACAGAAAACCTGTTACAAATATAGTAAAACCGCCGCGGAAATCCGCGGCGATCTCTTTTCACATCTTTATGTAAGATGAAATTGTTTGCCCGTCTCAGCTTTTAAAGCTGCTGTAAGCTGTGGATGTATAGTCTTACCGGTCTGTTTTCTCTACCTGATAATCCTGTGCTAACCAGATGTTCTCTACGTTTCCAACTGTTTTAAAGAAAAGTTTCATTTTGATCCTTTGATATGATGATAACATTTTGTTCCAGAATAATATTCTTTCAAAGAAACATGCCTTCTATCTGTCGAATGTGCACAAACCAATAAATCACTTCTACCATATGAACTATATGCTACGCCCGAGATAATCAATGAATGACTTGCTTCTCCTCCTGACATCAACTGGATAATATCTCCTATTTCAGCCGTATCCCAACTACCATTGGACTTGCTTATTTTTGACACAGTTGAATTTATATATTTATAAAATTCATTTGCTCCTGTCCATGAAGACGATCTATTTGTGCTAGTCTTATAATACCAGCATGTATCCGTATATGCAGATCCAACATGTTGTTTTATTCCTCCCGCATATAAACACTGTGAAATGAAATTTGTACAATCAAACGTAAAATATACATAATTTGAACTCGGCTCCAATGCATGATCCAATGCATACCTTGACGCATTACCTCCATTATAAGTGCCATTCGCAGCTTTTATTTGGTTCTCCAATGAATATGGAGATACCATCCATCCTTGCCCAGCATTATTATTTTCATTGGATAACACATAACATTCTTTTTTCATGCGATTTACATACATATTTCTCTGTTGAGATGATATTTCATCGTTCATATTGTTAATATCATCATCTATGACTGTATCTGTCAACCCTTTTACCAAACTAATTTTCCATTGATTAAGCTCTTTTTTCAAATAAATAGTATATGTATCTGTTGCACCAGATTGAATTTCTGGAGAAAATGCATAATTCCAATTCTTCGTTACTTTAACATCAATTTCTGCATCGTTTCCCTTAATTTGAATATTTTTGTAAAAAAGATCAATTGTTTTATTATACTCTGTCAAGTCAATATCTGATGTATTTTCAATAATCTTCTTTCTTTGCAACATTAATTCAACCATTTGCAAATAACTACTGTTATCTGATTGAATTTTCTCACTCACATGGTTAACTTCTGTTGTTGATAATTCTGCTATATTCTCTATGATTTTCTCTTCCGACTTATCACAATTAATATTCTCATATTCATCAAAAAAATCTTTCACAACAGCTTTTAATTGCTCATTATCATTCCCTACTGTTACATTATTTGCATTAGCAATATTTGGACTCGTTATCAAAATAACTCCACACATAAATACAGTTGTTAATATTTGTTTTACCATACGCTTCTCCTTTGTAATAATTTTTACTGGCTACAATTTTTAACTTATTTAGTCACCCCCTTTTGAAATTAAACTCATGCATCAGTCAAATAAAGAATATTCTTTTTCTGCCCCCGCATTTGATACTACACATAACAATGCCCCATAATTTGGAGTAACATTTTTGTTAATGGCAAGAAAACACGTTTCGCCTTCACCTATATAATACACATCGCTTACGCTGTAATATTCTGCGGTCTCCACCCCCATCGGTTCTGTTTTCGGATTCCAGCTTTCTTTTTTATCTAATTGATTCTTTTGTTGTTTTGTTTTCAAATCATACTGCAACTGTTTTTCATTATCACTTAGCTGGATATACCGTCCATCCTTCGATACATGAATAAATGTTGCATCATCTCCCTGTAATCCCTTAAAATGATTTTTTTCAAAATCAACATAATCCGTCAGGTCTGAAGAGGAAAGATCATAAACATACACCCCCATATTGTCATAAACAACTAATTGTCCCTTTCCGACATAACCAATTTTAGGCATTGTATCATCAAAATTTAAAGTTGATTTGTAACTTGCCAGCCTTGCAAGTTCTTTCGAATCAACATTATTCAAACCAATTTTTTTATAAAGAAAACTTCCAAATAATACTACTAATAACAATCCACTGGCAACAACTATATATATTGTTTTTTGGCAGCTATATTCTTTCCCAATATTTTTAATCCGCATCTTCAATGTACTCCTTTCGCAAATAAAAGGTCGCATAGCTGATACATATTTTAATCTACCTTTATCACATAACCGAAGTAATGTTCTGGCATAAAATTTTCTTTCCTCCATTGATGTATTTTGTAATGTCTGCTCATCACAGGCCATTTCTATATCTTTATTTACTCCAAAATAAATTAACCAACATAAGGGATTATACCAATTTAAAGCAAGAGCTATATAATACAACATCATCAATAGATAATCTTTGCGTTTTATATGGGTCTTTTCATGCTGTAACACTATCTGCCGTTGCTCTGGACTCAAATCAAATGGCAAAAATATTTTTGGTTTAACTAAGCCGATAACACAAGCCATGCTTTCTTTCCACTCATAGATTTCATCCTGTGAAGATATCTTCTTTGCATTCTTTGTTCTTCTACAAACAGCAATCCTCTGTATAATATAATATACAGCAAAAACCAAAAGACCTATATACCACAATATCATAAGAATATTTATATTCTTCTTTTTTCCCATGTATGGTTTCGATGTATTTTCGTCTTTTGGAAATATTTGCAAAGAATTATCACTTTTCATTTCCTGTGCAGAAAGATTTTCATTCTTTTCAACAAATGTTTCCGAATACAAAATGCCATATTCCGTATATATAGATACCGGAAACAATAAACGTATCAAAAGTATCACCCACAACATTATTTTTATGTGATTAGACTGTTTTCTCAATAAAAATCTTATAAACAAAAATAGTATAATAACTATTATTGTTCCACTCAAAGAACCACTATAAAATTTAAAAAAATCATTCATGTAGTTCCTCCTTATATTCGTCTATTACTTTCTCCAATTCTTGAATATCTTCTCTTGTCAGATTTCTTTCTTTGATAAACGAAAGGACAAATTGCGGTAATGAATTTGAAAAATATTCCTTTATAACTTCTTTTCTCTGACCATTTTCATAATCTGCTCTTGATTTTAATACAGTAATAACTGCCTCTGAATTACAAACCATTTTTTTATCAACTAATTTTTTCAAATTAGTATAGGTTGTTGACTTTTTCCAATTAAACCGCTCTAAACATTCTTTAACAAGTTTATTTGAAGGAATTTGACCCTTCTCCCAAATTACTTCCATCAATTTTAATTCTGCTTTTGTCAAATAAGTTTTCATTTCTATCACCGTATTTATTACTTTACCTATTTATTTTTGGTCTAAACTACTTAGACTACTTTTAGTCTAAGTCATTTAAACCTGTTTGTCAAGTATTTCCTCACACAAAAAAACCGCCGCGGAAATCCGCGGCGGTTTCTTTTCACATCTTTATGTAAGATGAAATTATTTATTCTTCATTTCAGCCTTTAAAGCCTCTGTCAGAGCTGGAACGATCTTGTTCAGATCTCCAACGATACCGTAATCAGCTACGGAGAAGATTGGAGCATCCTCATCCTTGTTGATTGCGATGATCAGGTCAGACTCTTCCATACCAGCTACGTGCTGGATTGCTCCGGAAATACCGATTGCGAAGTATACGTTAGGACGAACTGTCTTACCAGTCTGTCCAACCTGAAGCTCTTTTGGAA
>ERZ773188.1431-NODE-1431-length-26474-cov-18.239335_pt1 | contig 26474 bp, 11 predicted proteins | sample MGYA00581011_ERZ773188 | MGnify/ENA primary metagenome ERZ773188 (study PRJEB29015, sample SAMEA2737798) | human gut metagenome | biome: human gut; feature: human-associated habitat; material: faeces | place: China | collected 2012 ...
AACGCTTGCCACCTACGTATTACCGCGGCTGCTGGCACGTAGTTAGCCGTGGCTTATTCTAGAGGTACCGTCTTCTGCTCTTCCCTCTTAAAAGAAGTTTACAACCCGAAAGCCTTCTTCCTTCACGCGGCGTTGCTGGGTCAGGCTTGCGCCCATTGCCCAATATTCCCCACTGCTGCCTCCCGTAGGAGTCTGGGCCGTATCTCAGTCCCAATGTGGCCGTTCAACCTCTCAGTCCGGCTACTGATCGTCGCCTTGGTGGGCCGTTACCCCGCCAACTAGCTAATCAGACGCGAGGCCATCTTGAAGCGATAAATCTTTGGCATAAAGATCATGCGACCCCTATGCTTCATGCGGTATTAGCAGTCGTTTCCAACTGTTGTCCCCCTCTTCAAGGCAGGTTCCTCACGCGTTACTCACCCGTCCGCCACTTTCCTCTACATCCATTGTCCGAAAACTCTTTCAGTAGATTCTCGTTCGACTTGCATGTGTTAAGCACGCCGCCAGCGTTCGTCCTGAGCCAGGATCAAACTCTCAATAAAATGGTATCAACACAGACCTAAGTCTGAGCTAATCTTTATCGAGCTATTTGTCATAGCTTAAAACTTTTTATCCTTACGATTCAGACGTAATTGACTTAACCGTCCTCCTCGCAAGCTCTGTGCATTTCGCACAGTTTTTCATCTGGTGCTTGTCAAAGTTTCGTTGTTTAATTTACAAGGTGCACGCTCCATTCGCGGAACAGTACGTTATTATACACGCATCCCAGGAAATGTCAAGCGTATTTCCAAACTTTTTTCCAGTCTGTCATATCTTTTAGTTTCATAGTCAAATCAGGCACATTCAGTTGTGCATAATAGCCACAATCAGCGTCGTTTTTGTTGCCGCTTACGCTTTTCTGCGGCTGACATACGGAAGAACACTTATTAAAAGGCCGCCATCTCAGTAAGCAACTACTTTTTGAGATGGCGGCCTTTTATACTAGGATTGATTCATACTTACGTTCACATTGCTTTAGCTATAATCCGATCACGAGCTGCTGATCGATTCACACAAAGGCGCAAGTGAGTCTGCATCGAGAACAAAGAGCTTCCATGCATCATCAGCCTTCCGATTTGCGCCGATCAGCTGCAGCGCGTCTAAGTTCTCTGCAGCAACGGACTCCGAAACGGCAAATCCGGACTGCCGACCATTTGCGTCGGAAAACGCAATCATAATACGCACCCTCTGTTCGCTATCCAGGCCAAAATTCGCAATAAGAAAGTGCAGTCCATCCGCTTCAGAGTTAGTCTCGACAAGAACAGGGCCAGTCGCAAAGGTAATCGCTCCATTGCGCAGCTCACAGGATATTCCCTGTAGATCTGCGTCGAAAATATCCTCCAGGTCCGTATGCAGCGTCAGCGACGTGATTTTGCTTGCAGGTCTGCTTGCCGCTTTAAATGAAATCTCTGCAAACAGTTCATCCGCGACTGTTCCCTCTGTGCAGACCCAGTTCAAAACCACGTAGTCTTTTCCATTAATCGTAACCGCCTGTGCCAGTGACACGCCTTTCTTTGTCAGGAAACCGCCGCAAAACGACGCACTCTCATAGCTGAGGCAGCTTCTGTCATACTCAATGTAAAGCTTCATCGATGCAACGCCCCGGTTGTTTTTCAGCCGAATTGCGGTTTTGAAAGATTCGCCCGGCTTGCAGGTCTGATCCTCTGCGGTGATCTGCATCACAGCAGAACGCTCTGCTGCGTTTGCCGAAACCGCGCTCAGCGTGAACAACAGCGCTACTGCACATAGCAGCGTCAAGATTTTTTTCATATCCGCTTACTCCTCAGTGCAGCGTAATGCCCTAAAACTTTGCAATATAGCGCAGCAGAATGACGACGTCCTTGTTGTTCACCGCGCCGTCGCCATTGACGTCAGGGTTGCCCTTGACCTCATCTTTTCTAAGGTCGCAGACATAGTTCAGCAGCAGCAGCGCGTCGTTTACGTTGACAGTGCCGTCTCCGTTGATATCGCCAGGACGGATCATGTTGACTTGAACGGTGCCATTCTTGATAAGGAATTTTTGATCAACCAAATTATTGTCAAATGTACTCTCTGGCTCATAGGAAATACTCACCGGCGAGCTCGTATTCTCCGCCACCGATTTCACTTCAAAATCCAGAACCGCAATGTCACCTTTGGCATCGGTATATGCGGCGTTCGCCACGACCCAGCTCAAAACGACTCTTCCGCTCTGGGTATCATTTACAACCGTCTGGCTTCCTGCAATCGATGTAAGCGCTTCATTAAAGGTACATCCTTTGTATCCCAAAACAGCAGGATCATAAGTGACCGTCAGCTTGATGGAGGAAATGCCGGGATTGTTTCGAACGCTGATGGGAACTTTGATGGTATCACCGGGATAAGTTGTCAAAGAGCCCGCCTCGATCACTGCATTTATCTGATACGCCGGATCTTTCGCGCCGCAGGCGGTGCAGACGCCGTTATTGAACTGATGCCCCTTTGCAGGCAAGACTGTTTCTTCAAGGGCAATCACTTGCGTGCCGTTCACATCGCGGAAATACTTTTCACACTCATCGCAGACCCAATACGCGATATTGCCTGCATTCAGGCAATCCGGCGCTTTTGCGTCGACTGCACGCAGCCGATGGTTATGCACTGTCGCGGTGAGCGTCGCTGTGGCGGACGCCGCCTGATAGTTGGCAGTCCCTTCCGTAGTAACGGTGACCGTGAAAACGCCGCCATCGGGGATGGAGAGCGTTGTGCCGTCCAATTCGACAGGCGTTTCGTCTTTCGTCACCGTATAGGCCGCCGCTCCGGCGGTTTTCGGAATGGTGAAGAGCGTGGACACGTCAAAGGTCTTTTCCATCGTGCTCATGTTTTGCGCCTGAATGGCGATGGGCAGCTTCTTGCCGGTCACCGTGCCGGTGATCTCCGTTTCGCCGCTTCCCGCGATTACGCCGGTTTCGGCGGTGTTGAGCGTTCCCGCGACTTTCAGCGTTCCGTTCACCGTCAATTTTCCCTTTACAATCAGCTTGCCGCTTATAACCAAAGTAGTATCTGTCGGAATCAACAGTTCTTGCTCCGCTTCCACCGTCAAGGTTCTGCCCCAGTCGATCTCGCGATCCGCGGGCAAGGTATAGGAATTACCGATTATTTGTCCATTTCCATAGAACAGCACACCGGATTTCATGCTATTATTTTTTACCTGCGTTTTACTGACAACCCAACCATTTCCACCATCATCAGAAGTTAGTGTGCCAATCCTACTATACTCTGTTATAAAGACAACTCCACCGTTCACAATCGCGTTACCAAGGGAGCCGTCCACGAATACTGAGCCGCCGGAGATATTACAACCACGGATACCACTAGCAACTACTTTGCCGCCATCAATATTAACTACTCCACCATTTTCTGATGCATCATTACAAGCACCAATTCCATATTCGCTACCAGTTGCCTTTACAACCGCGTTGTCAGAAATAGAGATTACACCGTTTTCACCAGTGGTATAGCCTAAAGATTCATAATAAGAAGATCCGCTTCCCCCAATGCCAGCAGCACCGCTTGCAGTAACATTGGCATTCCCGCTGATCGTTAGTCTGCCATTTATGCCCGTTCCATAGGATCTGCATCTGGACGATGCATCATCATATGCTTGTCCACCCCCGATACCTGTAGCATTATCTGAGTTCGCCTTTACCGTTGCATAATCGGTGATCAATACCTCGCCGTACTCACCGGTAAGATGCACATCTTTACTACTGCTTTTGCCAGAACCAATACCTGCACCTCCACCATTTAAAGATTCTGCAGTTACATTCGCTGCACCGCGCAGAATAATTTTCCCACTCACGCCAGTACCGTCTGCAGATACACCGCCACCTATGCCTGCACCATAATTTATAGAATTTGCTATAACAGTGGCTGTGCCATCAATGATGATCTGCCCACTATGGCCAGTACCAACTGCATGGCTGCCACCGCCAATACCTGCGCCACCGGCACCGGTTGCCGTAACCATGCCACCGGAGATGTGAATTGATTCGCCTTCGCCGGTTCCAGTGCCGTTATCACCACCGCCGATACCCGCGGCAGAAGCGCCGCCATCTGCATTCACAGTACCGCTCAAAATTGTGATGTTACCGCCGCTAGTCTTTTTATTACCACCGATGCCTGCACCCCCTTGGGCACCCTCCGCAGTCAATTCATCAGAATCCGTGTCAGCAGAAATGGTCACGGCTGCACCACTGGGAACGGAAAGTCCAGCCTTAGTGTTGCCACTTTTCAATGTCACCGTGCCAACCAATTTTAACAGAACCGATGCACCCGTCTCGATGGAAAACGCACAAGCGCCGGAAACACTGCTAACATCAATATCAACATTATTCATCGTGATCTGATGTGTACCATTCTCCACGCTGATAGTATTAGTGAGGTTAGATTTATCGCTCTGCTCGATCGTGTACGCGCCGGTAAACGGGGTTTCGTCCCCGCTGCCCTGCTTGTAGCCTGTGGCGGAAATCGTGATGCTGCCCTGCGACAGATCCAGTGTGACCGTTTGTGCCACCGGCGCATCGGTGCCCTCCGTGTCTGTGTCTGCCAACATGGCCGTCTCTTCATCCGCCGCCAGAGCCTGTACGGCGGTCATGGAGAACACCATCGCCATGCTGAGCAGCAGCGAAATGAGTTTCTTCATCTGGTTTCTCTCCTTTTTTGTTGTTTTTATCATCCCGGCGGCAGCGCCGCCGCAGAATGTTGGGTCAAGCCGCCCTTATCGGGCGGACACCTTGACGAGCACCGACAGAACGCTGCCGGTGGGCGCGCCCTTTGCGTCAAGCCAGAACAGCTTGAGCGTGAGCACCTCTGCGCTGTTGACCGCGCCCCACGTCACGGTCGTTTCTTCGCCTTGGTTCACCGTCGCTTGTCCGACTGCCAGCTGCCTGCCATCCGCGCTGAAGAGCGCCGCAACGCAGCTATCGCCCTCCGGCGCGTTCACCGTAACAGAGGTCGCCCCGACGCGCACGATCGTGTCATTTGGCGCATCGGTGACCGTAACGGCATAGGTCGAGAAATGTGACAGCGTCAGCACGGCATTCCCGTCGCGGTACGCCACGTCAACGGCTTCTTTCGTGTTGTTCTCGGCAAGATACCACGCCTGCAGCACGCCCTGCTTCGTCCATGTGAACGGAACGGAGACGGTCACCTTGCCGTCAAAATTGTGAATTTCCGTTCCGTTTGCTGTCAGGCTCACATCGAGCGCCTTGCTCTGCACCGTGCTGCCGATGATTACGGCTTGATTGCCACTCAGTGCGTCGTCGGTGCTGACATGCAGCTGAATATCAGCGCCGTTCGCCATCTCGATGACCGACTGCATCGCAGTCTTGTCCAGCGTGACCACCGCGTCCGCCATCTTGATTGACAATGCCTCCACTTTCAAATCAAGGACATTGTTCACGGCGCTGACGGGCAGGATCACGTCGCGAGGAGCATCTTTCAACTTGGACAGGTCAATCTGTACCGTTCCGCTTTTTTTGAGCTGCTCTTCGAGCACGGCTTGATCGACTGACTCGATCTTCACCGTGCCGTCGTCCGCTTTGGTATAGTAAGCGGAGTTGTCCTCCGTCTTATCGCCGATGCGCTCCCACTGAGCAAAATACGTCCAGATCTGACCAACAATGGTCGTATCTCCGGTCAAACGCTCCACAAGATCTTCCGCCGCAGTCCGATTCTGCTTTCCTGCATCATCCGTACTGTAGGCGTCAATACGATATCCATCCCTCTGAAATGCGTCTGTAAGCGTATCCGCCGTCACCCGCAGATCTGCGCCAGAAGATTCGATCACATAGTACTTTGAATCTTTTGTCGTCACACCACCGTTGCCGTCTAAAACAACTGCCCCACAGGCAGAGGGCATATAGTACGCAACCAGCATTCTCTGCTCACCCGTATATGTATCGCCGGGACGGTACTGAATGTCAGGGCATCCCGTCATCGTGCGCTCCGTCTGCCAGCCGACAAACTTTCTGAACGCCGTATCTGGGAATGCCGGGAGCACGTCTCCCTCTTTGGCCTCTATCGTAATGGGATATTCTGCGCAAACATAGCTTTGAGCCTGATAGGTTCCAATAAAGTCCGCAGCAGTCTCAGATTCTCCGGCGAGCAAAGGTTCGAAAAAGCAAACTCGCTGCGCTTCGAAAGCAGGCCGTCCGTTGTCGCCCTTGAAAACGAGGGTTTGTGTATAGCTGTTTAAGCCGTCGATCCAAATATCCCCCGTTGCCTTTACAGCCGGCGCCCCAGCGCCGCCATACACCTGCGCGAACAGCTTATCAGCCGCACTATGTCCATATCGATTGGCATAGATCCTTACATTGCCATCCACTGAAATTGCAGGTTGTCCTGCCGCACCCGTGATCATTCCATCAAGATGGAGCGCAATGTTTCCTGAAACGCTGATCGGTTTTCCGGAGTAATTGCTGTAAATGTCGATTTCCGCCTGTCCCCAATTCCACTCTGTATGGGGATCATATGCCCAGCCAAGGCTTTGGCTGCCATGAGGGCGATCCGTCGAATAGGTTTTGCCATCTATCTCAAATGTTCCGGTCGCGTACTGTGCAGTAAACTCTGCCGAGGCAGAAACCTCGATCTGAGTTCCGGCCGTGTAGGTCTGCCCGTCGCTGCCCAGCCAGCCCGTGAAGACATAGCCCGATTTATAAGACTTTGGCAATTCAAACGTGCCGCCGCTGACAGGCACAGTACATATTTCAGAATATGTATATCCGCCATTCTCTTCATAGCAGCCGTAGTCCTTCAGCACTACGCCGATCTGCCCGTCGCTCTCCCACACAGCGTAGAGGTCCGCCTCAAACTCGTAGTTATACTCAAAGCAATACGCCGTACTGCTCGCCGCCGCATAGTCGATCGTCGTGGAATTCTCCGTCTTCGACCAGCCGAGCAGGCGCTTGTCGCCGTTCGTGAAGGTATTCGTGTACTCGCCGAGGTCAAAGGTGTTGTCCTTCGAGGTCGCGGTGAACGTGTCTGTGCCCGCGGCGGTTTTACCGCCATTGCCGTGCAGCGTCAGGACGCGGTTCCGCATCTCATAGGAGATGTAGGCTCTATTATCATAGGTGTCGTCCGTGATCGGCACTGCGTTTTCCTTGTCCTTGCCGCCGCGGACCAGATAGGTCTGGTAGCGGTCCTTGATCATTTCGCCATAGGAGAGCGCACACGGGGCTCCCGCCGCCTCGAAAAAGCCGTTACGGCCGATGTTCACATAGAGTTCGCCTGTTACCTTGACCGCAGGGGCATTTTCGCTGGTAACACTCAGCTTGCCGGAATGCTGCAGTCTCAGACCTTCCTCAGCGATCAAGGCGCTGCCTTCACTTGCTATAACCGTCAGGCTGCTCGTAGTTGAGCCGCCTTCCGTCCACAGCGACTTTTTACTGCTGATGCTTCCGTTCACCACAGGCTGTCCGCTGCTTGTCACCGACAGATCGATATCCGATGCAATGCTGCCACCCTGATAGTTTTTCAGGAATAAATAGCCACGTCCGTTGTCGGCATTATAGGCGTAACTCCAGTTATAACCACCGTGATCCGCTCTTGCCGTATAGGACAGGCCGTCGATCGTAATGGTCTCCTCGTCCGGGTCGCTCTCCTTCCACTGGGCGTAGAGGATCGTCTGGTTACTCATGTCCGAGGTTACAGGAATGTCGCTGTACGAATAGGCCGTGCCCGAGCCATCCTTCTCGGTGTTGTAGCCGGTCATCGTATAGCCGTCCCTGACAAACTGCGAATTGCTATGATACGTTCCGCCGACCGAGGTGCTTACCGCCCAGCGGCTCACGGTACACTGAACACCGTTCACCGTATCTCGCATCGTGCCGCCGTTGCCGTCGAAGATCAGCACCATGCTCGACTTATAATACAGAGAGCAGCCAAAGCGCGTCCCCGACGGTACCTTGACCGCTTCCCCGGCAAAATAAGGCTCGTTGGTATCGCGCTTCCGCCAGATCGCAATGCCGTTCTGGTGGTTCGGCTCCGGCAGCGTCACCGTTCCGTCCGCCGCCATGGCAACGCTGCTGAAGCCCGCCCTGGTGGCATATGCATTGGTATAGTTACCCTGAAGGATCACATAGTTGCTGTCCGGCACTTTGAGCCAGACGGCGTAGAGCGTTCCATAGTCCGTCTGCTTCAGATGCCCGGTCAGATCCGTAGCGAGCTTTGTGCCCTCCTTATCCGCGGCCCAGCCGACGAGGGCATAGCCTTCATTTTCGAATGCGTACTGGTTCAGATCAGGGAGCGCATTCATGTCGTAGGTGATCGTGATCGTATCGTCTGCGCCCAGCTTACCGCCGTTGCCGTCCAGCGTGAGCGTCTGGTCAATGGCATATGTCGTCAGCGTCTTTCCGCCATCTGTGATATCAAAGCCGATGCCCTTCATGCAGTCGATCACAGCGCCCTCGCGCACGGCAGGATCACCCTTGATCGTCACATTGGGCGACGCGAGCATCAGATAGGCCGCGTCCACGCCGGCGGCGTTCTCCGCCTCAATGTCATAGTAAGCGTTGGAGCTGGTCATCACGACATCCGTTGCCCGGAGCACCGGCACACCGGTCGTCCTGACGCGCAGCGTCGGCGTCGTCTCTGATCCCGAGCGCCTCAGATTCAAGGTCCCCGCCGCTTCGACCTGTCCCACGGTCGCATCACTGCTGAACAGGAGCATCAGATCGCCTTCATAAGCGATGCCGCCGCCCTGATAACCACCTGCATCCGAAACGGTCAGCTGACCGTCTCTGGGATTTTCCGCAGTTTCGCCCCCCTGAAATAGGACACTCCAGCCGGTACCGGTGCTGAAATCGTCCAGATCGACAAGGGCCGACATATCGCTGCCGTCGACGATAAAGCGCGCGCCGTTTTTGAGCTGCTGCAGCGGTGACCACTGGGCATAGAGGATCTGCACAGAAGACATATCCACCGTAATTTTGATATTTCTGGTCGGATAGGCCGTGCCTTTGCCGTCCGCCTGCGTGTTAAATCCAGTCAGGATATAGCCGGGACGCCGGAAAGTCTGTCCGGCGACCGTGTCACCATCACGGTAGTTGAACGGTCCGTATTTATTCATGACGTACACCGTTCCGTCCCCGGTACGCCTCGTTCCGGTGCCGCCGTTGCCGTCAAAAATCGTCTGATGATACCCTTCCCTCTTTGTAATGGGGGAAATGTAAAACTCCATCCCGCTGTCGGGCGTATACGCTTCGCCCTCGTAGCAGATCAGGCTGCTGTTGGCGCTGCTGCGCCAAAGCCAGAGGTCTGCCTGCATCGACGTACTGTTTTTTTGCAGGGTGGGCATCTTGAAATCGTCTGTCAGCTCCACGCTGTACAGGTTATCCGCCAAAAGGGTCGCGCCTTCGATGATCCCGTAGCCGTTGGTCTTGAAGAGCACGTACTGCTCGTATTGCGGCGCTGAGGCCCAGACGGCGTAAAGCGCTTTGTACGTGCCTTTCAGATGCCCCGTTGCATCCGCGGCGATCTTCGTGCCCTCCTTGTCGACCGCCCAGCCGCGGAAGATATAATTCTCTTTTTTAAATGTAAACTGGCTCAGGTCCAGCGAGCCATTTTCGGGATAGTCGACGGTGACGGCATCGTCCTCACCGTACTTGCCGCCGTTGCCGTAAAGTGTCACACTCTTCGGATAGGTATACAGTGCCGAAATCGTACCATCGGAATTGCGATTGGTCTGGAGTCTCGCTTTCTCTCCGCACGTAATTTCGGTATCATTGGAAACCGCGGGACTGCCTTCGATCCTCACATCGTCAGAATTCAAATACAAAGACTTCGCCTGGATCGCATTGGTCTTCCCAGAAACGATCTTATAGTTTCCCGCTGCCCCCGCCAGCGTGACGCTCTCTGCGCGAATCGCGGTGTCATCGCTCTCATAAACTTTAGCATAATCGCCGTTTGCCGTAAGCGTCAGCGCGCCGCTCACTTCGATCCGCTTCGTGCTGACCGCGTTATCGAAAATAATGTTCACATTCTCGCGCTTGCAGATGATGCTGCCGCCGTTGTAGTCTTTCGTCAAATGCAGCACACTCACGCCATCGACACTCTGATACGTCCAGCCCGTGCCGCTGCACTCAGTTGTACTATCCAGCAGATCACTCTTATCCTCGCCACCGATCACCAGCGATACATTGTCCTCAAGATGATACTCCTTTGCCCACTGGGCATAGAGGATCTGAACTGCCGGCATGTCCGCCGTGATCGTAAATGCGCTCCCGATCGGATAAAATGTGCCGCCGTTGCCGTCTTGCTGGGTGCTAAAGCCCGTCAGGGTATAGCCGGGGCGCACAAACGTATGTCCGGCGACCGTGTTGCCGTCGCGATAAGAAGACGATATCCTATTAACGGTGTATGCAGTACCATTGCTATAAATCGTCCCGGTTCCGCCGTTGCCGTCAAAAATGATCTCATGAGATCCGTTTCCGCCCCAAACAGGGATAAGGTCAATCCACATTCCATTCTTGGGGGTAAACGCTTCTCCCTCATAGTACAGGTCGTTATTGCTGGACCAGAGCCAAAGATTTGCTGTGGCCCAGCTGTTCTTTTGCAACGTCGGCATCTGGAAATTTTCCGTCAGTTCCACGCAGTAGAAGCCGTTGGTATCGCTTACTGCACCGGCAATCGTACCATAGCCCGAGGTATTGAAAATCGCATAGTTTCCGCCTTCCGGTATTTTAAACCAGACAGCATAGAACGTTTTGTCACCTGCGCCGCCAATGGTAAGATTGCGATCCGCAAACCAGCCATTTCCATTGCCACTTGCATCTTCCGACCAACCGACAAGGAGATAGCCATCCCGTGTAAACGGATAGTTCCTCATTTCAAGCGTGTCCCCCGCAGAATAGGAGATTTTCACCTCATTTTCGTTCCCCAGCGTACCGCCGTTGCCGTTAAGCGTAACGGTGTACTCCGTCTTCTTGCCCTCGTCCGTGCCGGTGTCTGTTTCCTCCCTCGCCTGCGCAGGCATCAGCGTGAACAGCATCACCAGGATCATATTCAGACTGAGCAACCGTATTTTTCGACTGTACATATTATTGTTCTCCCTCTTTTGTATCGCGTTTATCAAGCAATGCCAGCGCCAGATAGAAATACGGCGCCGTCATGATCATACTGAATCCAAAAAACGCCTGTACCGAATAGCAAAACAGCATCGTTCCCAAAACAGCGGTGACTGCATCCTGACCGCTGCCGCAGACCCACTTTTTTGCCGCCGCGATCAATGCGCCAAGATAGCTTGCCAGCGCCAGAATGCCCTGATGGTACAGGATATTCAAATATTCATTGTGCGCAATGTCGATCCGCGCAACAATTGTGCCTCCCAGCACTTCATCGTAGCGCGAAAACGCTTCGATATCGCTGTACAGCATCGTGTCAGGCCCCGTGCCGAAAAGCAGATGCTCCGGCACTCTTTGCAGTACGCCTTTCCAAATGTGGAGTCGACCTGAGCCAAAGCCACCCTCCGCATTGCCGTGCAGAATCGCATGCAGTTCGTGGAACATACCGCCCAGGTCCGCAAAGTACACCACCGCAAGCATTGCCAATGCAACAGCCAGAAGTGCCATTGCCAAAGTGCGCCGCAATCTTTTCTCCATCGGCGCAATGACGGCGACGCTGACTGCTGCCCCGCCGAATACGCCGACAAATCCCGCCAGAACATCCATCTTGATGAGCACAAACAGCGCTAAGGTCAGCGGCGCAAGCAAATAAAAGCGCTGACGATCTCCGCTCCTCAAAATTGTCGCCCAGCACGCAGGGATCATCATGCATAGAAACGCCGCCACAAGGTCGACATTTCCGATCGTACCAAGATAGGCTCCGGAATAAGCCTTATAGGCATCCGCGTAGTTATATCCGGCTGGATAAAGCCCAAAAGGATTCCCGCCATACAGCTGTATAATGCAGATCACGCAGAAACCGCTCACGGATAGCGCCATTGCTGCAATCAGTACTTTGTCAGCCTTTCCATAGGCGCGCACGAAGAAAAAGCAGGCACAATAGATCGTGATCGTCAGCGCTCCTTCATAGCGGCCGACTCCAATGACCGTATCCGGAAAATACGGTGATAGCAGCGCGGAGATCCACGTTAGCAACAGATAGATTGCCAGCAGACGCTGTGTCCAACTCGTCCGCTTCAGCACTGAACGTATATCTCTGTGCAGTCCGCCAACAATTGCCGTCTCTGCCAGCAACAGCAGCATGATCGCCGCATAGCCGCCGCAGAGGAGCAAGAACGCCCGGTATTTTTCCTCCGCGATCCCGCCGAATCCTTGTCTTCCAGGGTAAAGCAAAAATACCGTGACCATCAGGATCAGATAGATTTCTGTGACCTGTTCAAATATATTGCTTGTCCGCGTTTTCTTTGTCATACCACACGTCCCGTTTTCATTTCGAAAGCTCAAACAGCATCTGCTCAAACCAACTCAATTTTTACTTTATCCCGCGAAAAAGCAGAAAACAATATGCTCGCTGCATAGTACCGGCATTTCGTTTCGCGCCATTCGGCACACATTATCTTTATAAAAAGGTACCGCAGGGGCAATCCCCTGCGGTACCTTTGTCTCGTAATATGCTGTTCTGTTCGTCATTCCGAGGCGAGAAAGGCGCTCAGTTCTCCTCTTGAGGAACTTTTATTTTGCCAGCTCCGCAAAGCGCATCAGCATCGTGGCAACCTGCGCGCGGGTGGCGCTGCCCTGCGGATTCAGCTTGCCGTCCATGCCGCCGATCAGGCCGGTGGACACTGCCCACTGCATCGCCTCGACCGCGTAGCTGCTGACGCTGTTCGCATCGGCAAACACGCTCAGATCAGCGGTCGCGGGGTCCTTGACCATACCCTTGCTGACAGCGTAGCGGTACAGCATCGCCGCAAGCTGCTCGCGGGTGATCGTGCCGTTCGGCATCGTGCCGTCGGACACGCCGTTTGCGATGGCCCACTGCTGTGCCACTGCATACCACTCGCCGCTGGACGCGGTGTTCACGTCGCTCATGCGGGCGAGGATGGTCCAGATCATCGCGCGGGAGGTCGCAAGATTCGGCTCAAAGCCCTTGCCGGTGCCGTTCATCAGGCCGTTCACCGTCACATACTCGACGGCGCTGTAATACCAGTCGCCCGGCTTCACATCGTCATAGGGATTGACGAACGCATTCGCTTCGCCGAATTCAGACTTGATCGTGACCTTGCCCCCGGGCATCACGAAGCTGAACTTGCCGTTGCCGAGATCCGTCAGCGGCAGGGAGTTGCCATTCTGGTCGATGACCTCGAGCGACTTGAGCTCCTGATCCTTGTCGGGCGTGACCGTGATCGTCACCGTAGCGCCCTTGGCCGCATACGAGGGCGAGACGCTGATCTTGCCGTTTTCCGTGCGATCCACGCTGACCGCATTGCCGGTGGGACCGACATAGCTCGGACGTGCGCTTACGGTCAGCGTACCGGTTTGCGCGCTCAGCTCATAATTTGCGCTCGCCGCGGGCTCCGTCTCAAAACCGATCACATAGGTGCCGGCCTGCTTCATCGGGTCGACATTCGCGTCGTGTACCAGCTTGAGCGTCGGCACCGTCGTCAGCGTATCATTGCCGACAAGGCCGGAGACGGTGTAGGTCAGCTCAGGCTGCTGCGCACCAACATAAGCGGTCTTGTCATCCGCCTTAACGGTCAGCGGACGCTTGGCGATGTTGACCGGGATCTCCAGCACGGCGGGAGCGTATTCCTCCGTCTCGGCGGCGGTGGCAGTAATGACTGCCGCGCCGATGCCGGTGGCGGTGAACTTGCCATTCTTATACTCGATGCTGCCGCTCTTGACCTTATAGGTCAGGTCGGTCTTCGCGCCGCTCACGTTCGGGGTGAAGCTTTCGCCGTAGACCGTATCGATCGCATCGGCGCTCAGGGTCTGCGCCGTCTTATCGAGCACCGTGACGGTGACGATAAGATTGAAATCCTGATAGTTCGTGCTGCTGACGGGGATGGTGATGGTGCCTGTCTTGCCGACCTTCGCCTGATCCGCCGCAAGCTCGACGCTCAGCGTGTTGCCAGTGATCGAAGGATTGGCGGCGAAGATCTTATTATCGGTATCGTTGGTGACGATCGTGCCAAAGGTATAGCCCTCAGGCAGATTCAGTGCCTTGAGGTTCAGCGTGGCGGTCTTGCCGTACTTGGCCTTGAGATCGTTGACGCTCATCGCGCTGTGAGCCGCCTGGTTGATCCTGCCGTTCGCCTCGATCGTGCTTTCCGCCAGCGTGTAGTTGCCCTTCTTCGCGCCGTCCAGCTCGATCTGGACGCGGACCTTCTGCTCACCGGCATTCACGCCGGTGAAGACAGCTGACTTGACCACGGCGGTCACATCGTCAGTGTTGTAAATGCCGCTCAGCGTCACGCTGACAGGCGTTTTGACCTCATTCTTGCCGTCATAATCCTTGGAAACAGTTTCGCTGATGGCGGCAGTCAGGGTCCTATGGGTGATGGTCAGCTTGCCCGCGCCCTCGACGGTAACCTCGTAATTGGCCGCGCTGCAAGCGCTCTTCGTGATACCGTAGACGCCCGCATCGCTGCCCTTGACAGCGGAGGACGCAAGCATCACGCCGAGGCTCTCAGCGGTATCGCTGCCGACCAGCGCGCCGGCGGGCACGGCGAAGGTGAATTCCGGAAGCGCCTCGCCGTAAACAGCCTTCTTTGCGTCAGCCGTGACCGTGATGGCCTTCTTCGCGACCGCAGTGATGGGATAGCTGTGGGTGAAGGTGCCGCTGATGCCGGAGCCTTCCGCAGGCGTGAACACCAGCGTCACAGACTTCGTTCCGGCGGCGGGATAGCTGTTCGGCTCCTGCACGGAGAGCTTGCCGGGGACCTTCTCCGTCGTCTTCGCCGTATAGTCTGCCTTCTTGATCGTCAGGATATCGCTGTTCTTGTCGCCATAGACCGGCGCGCTCTTGAGCGCGATATTGTCCTTCCCGATCGCATCCCAGTCAATGTTGATATCCACGGTCTTGAAGGTGAGCGTCACCGTGGCATCTGCATAGTTCTTGCTGGAGACCGTGGCGGTCACGGTCGCGGTCTTGCCCGCTCCTCCGGCCGTGCCGGTCGGCGCGTAGCTCAGCTTGCCGTCCTCGACCGACACACTGCTGATCACAGAGGAGTCAGAAGCAGTAGCGGAAACGAACTTCACATCCGTCCAGCCCGCAGGCGGGACATTCTTCAGCGCGGAAGCCTCAAGGCTGCCCGCAGTCTTGTCCGCGTGGTAGAGCGAGACCTCGCCGGTGATGCCGCTCGGCGCAGCCGCCTTGGCGATGGTGACCGTAAAGCTGCCGGCAGCCGTCTCATGGTTCTCCGCATCCGCCTTGTAGTACACGGTGTAGGTGCCCGCGTCGGTGAAGGCAGGGACCGCGGCGGCGTATGTGCCGTTTTCCGCAGCGGAATACGTGAAGGCAACGCTCACGCTGCCCTTGGTCACAGCCGTGGTGCGTACATTGGCGATCTGCGCTTCGCCGTTGTAGGTCAGCTCGCCGGTCTGCGTGACCGCCACATCGGTGATCGCAGCCTTATTCACCGTGACCGTCTTCGTGCTGTTGGTCAGGGTGTAGTTTGCATCCTTGGTCGCGGCGGTGAAGGTGTACTCGCCCACGTCCTTAAAGGACTTATCGCAGGTGACCACGCACGCCACCTTCGACGAATCCACAGCGGTATACTCGGCAGTGGGAGCCGTCAGCTCTGCACCGGTGTAGGTGTAGTTCTCTTCCGCCGTCCACTCGGCCGCAACGGACTTCGGAGTGATGTTCACCTGAATATCATCGATCTTTGCGAGGGTATAGTTCGCGGCATCCGTGCCCTCAAGGGTCGCACTGAGGCCGCTCACGTTCTTGTTTGTTCCGACTTTCGCATCGGCCATTTTGCCGCCGGTGGGCATCTTCGCCGTGACTTCTTCGCCCGCGAGCACGCCGACAAGCTTACCGCCGGTAACGGCGACATCAACGGTACCGTCAAACTCTCTGTCGCTTGCCTTGAGACCCGTGATCGTCAGCTCTTTCTTGCCGACGGTGATGCTCTGCATGGTGGTAAGCGCGCCGCTTTTCAGCGTGACCGCGGTATCGCCGTACATGACCACAGAGTTTTCGACCGTGTAGCCCGTGAACGCATTGTCAACGCTGTCGTCATCGTAGGTCGCCTTGACCACCATACCGGCCGGATCAAACGCATCGCCGTGGACATACTCGGTCTTCGTGGGAGCCTTGGTGATCTCCAGCCCGGTCAGGTCCTTATCGTCAGTCTTTTCGTACTTCTTGCTTGCCTGATAGCTGCCGTCGTCCTGCTTTGCGAAGGTGTAGCCGTCAAGACCGGTGAACGCCACGTTCTCCGCAAACAGGTAGCCTTCCTTCGGCGTGACCTTGACGGTCGCGGTATATTCGGTGTTTGCGGCGAACTTGCCGCCTTCAAGCGCGGGAGACCAGCTGACCTGAGCATCCACGTTGCTGCCGGTCACATTGGACGCATCGGTCCCGACCTTCGTCGGCGTCGTCACGCCGCCGGTGAGGGCAACACTCGAAAGCTCCTGCACCACGGTTGCGGAAATCGGTGCAGGCAAATCGACGGTATAGTTAGTCGTGACGTTTTCCACTTCATGAGAAAAGACAGTTTGACCAATAGAGAAACTTGCGCTTCCTACAGAGGCATTTTCTTTAACTGCAAATTCAACCTCAAGAATCGTTACGGGCTCTGCATTTTTTACATTCGCAGTGATAACGGTTCCATTTTTAAGTTCCTTTTGTCCTATTGCTGAAATTTTAACATAGCCGTCAGCATTCGCCTTCGTATATTGTGTGATCTGAATATTGCTCCAGCCGTTTTTATTTGAAGAATCAATCTTCAGCAATCCGCTGATAGCATTTCCCAAGGTTATTTCCTCTTCTGTTGTGGTTGTAACCTCAAATTTTTTGTTATCAAATTTGAGTTCTGCCTGGAGTGCTCCCAACGTGCAATTCGCCGGCAACACAATCTTAGCAGTAACAATATCACCTGTGCGAAGTTCATTAAGCTGGCGATTTTCTTCAGTGTTGCCAACTGTCGCCGTGACATCAAGACCTAAAGTAAAATCAGGCTCTTCTGCAAGCGCCATAGTCGGCAGCAGCGTGAAGATCAGCGCTACTACGCACACAATGGATAAGAGTCTTCTCCTCATGATTCCTTCCTCCAATCAAAAATGGTCATTTCCAACGATAACCTTCAAGATTTTGACAGCATCATTGACATCAACATCTCCGTTCTTATCTGCATCCGCTGCTAAGCGCTGCAAATCGGTAAACGTATCATTACCAACAATACACTTCAAAATTTTAACAGCATCATTAACATCAACTGTACCGCTACTATCCGCATCACCCAAAATGTACTTCTGGTCACACTGGAATGTGGCGTCAGGTTCTGCTGCATTAAATGCCGTGCCGCCGCCCACAAGGTAGACGTGGTACGTGCCCTTGGTCAGCTCCTTGGGGTAGGCGGTGAAATCCACGCCCGTCTCCGTTGCCGCCATCTGGTCAATGTAGGCGATGTTGTCCGCCGTCGGCACGCCCGGCGCGCTGCCGTCCGCACCGCCCTTGAGCACCAGCAGCAGATACTGCTGATTGTCCGTCAAGTTTTCAGCTTTCACGTCGAACTTGACCGCATTGGCATAGTAGCCGTCAGTCGCAACGCCATCCGATGAGCCTTTCTCAATCGTCTTATCGCTTGCGTCTTTCGGCGTCAGCGTCACACTGCCGCTGATATTGTAAATGCCGCCTTTGACAGATTCGCTGTCCGCCGCCAGCACGCCCACGCACAGCAGTGCCGACAGGATCGCCCCCAGCAGAAGCGACCGCAATAGTCTCTTCATACAGTTCCTCCTTTTTCTATGTCAACTTTTTGCTCACTTCGCGTAACGCACAAAGATCGCCGCGACCTCCGCGCGCGTGGCAGTCGCCGTGGGGCTGACGGTGGTCGGGCTCGTGCCGTTGACCACGCCGTTGTAGATCGCCCAGTACATCGCAGTCTTTGCCCACGGCGCGATCGCGCCGCTGTCGGTAAACTGGCTGTCATATGTGGCGGTGAACATCGTCTCCGCGCCGCTCTGCGAACCGCTGTAGCGGAAGAGAATGGTCACGACCTCCTGACGGGTGATCTTGCCGTCGGGGCTGAACGTGTTCGCGCCCGTGCCGTTGACATAGCCCTTTTCCGCCGCCCAGTTCAGCGCATCGCGGTACCACGCATTTTGCGGAACATCGGTGAAACCGGCCGCGGTGTTCGCCGCGGGCTTATCCGCCATGCGGTAGAGCATGGTGACGAACTCCGCGCGCGTCAGCTGGCGGTTCGGCTCGAACTTTCCGCCGCCCACGCCGTTGACATAGCCGAGCTGCGCGGCGCGCTCGATGCTCTCATAGCCCCAGAAGGACTTCGGCACATCGAGGAAGGTCTGCCCGGCGTTCTCGCCGGGATTGGAAGGCGCTGCCGGCTCATCGCCCTTCGGCTGCTCCGGCTTTTCCGTGCCGGAGGGCTTCTGCGGCGAGTCCGCCGCAGGAACGTTCGTGCTGATCGAAGCACCGTTGGCATCGCTGAACACGCCGTCCTTGAGCGCGAAGCCGGTTTCGCCCGACTTGAGCACCTTGAAGGTAAACACGCCGATCGAGCCGTCGCCCTTCGCCGGTGAGGTCGCCGCCGCGGCGACGATCGCGCCGTCTGCCGCGTCAGGATTGGCAGCCGAGAGCGTACCCTTGAGCACATCGCCCACCGAGGCGCTCACGCAGGTGACGACCGTCTTGTCGAAGGCAAGCGTATACTGCGCAGCGCACAATCCCGGATTGCCGGAGATGTCCACCTTGACCGTGAACGTCTCACCCACCGCGGGCAGCGAGGCCGGTGCGTCGATCTTCAGGCTCGTCCCGGCGGCATAGGCCGGCAGGCTGAGCATAGCGATCATCAGCACCAGCAGCAGGCCGCGCCTGATGAAATTGTGTCTTTTCATTCTCTTCCTCCCCTGTTTTCAATGTTGTTCTGTTCTCCATCCGGAGAACAGAAAGGGTGTACACCCTTTGCCGTTGTATTCATTTTATTTTCCTGCCGCCGAGGCATTTGGCATCGCTTGCAGCGCCGCGCACAGCGGGGAATAATCACCGCCAGCATCCATCAGGAAAACGCGCATTTCGGTGACGTCTTCCTTTGCCGCGGCAGAAAGGGAAAGCTCTCCCACGCCTCTGGTGAGCGTCATCTTTCCCGCAGCAGACAGGCCGACCAGCCGTCCGCCCTGATACAGCGCCAGCATCGGCTCAACCGTCGAAACCGCGTTTCCCGACGAAAAGTGCTGCATATCGGCAACGTCCACCGCGACGGTGTACCGCTTGCCCGACGTGCTCTCGTCGACCGAGCATTTCTTCTCGTCGACCACCGCCGTCACGCTATCGTGTTTTTCAATCGTGGTGGGGCGGACGTCGACAACATCAATAGGCGTATCGCCCACTCCGAAGAGCTTTACCGCATCGACCCCGATCTTCTGCTCGCCCTGCACGTTTGAGAATTTGATGACCATCAGCTGCTGTTCATCGGTATACGGCAGCGCCGAGGCCCAGGAAACGCGGAGCTTGCCGCTTTCGCTATTAACCTGGCAGCCCGCAGCGTTCGATATGACCTCTGCCGTCATCGACGAATCAAAGCACAGATCAAAGTTTCCACCGCAGGTCACGCCCCGGCCCTGCAGCACCACAGCGACCTTCGCCGTGCCGTCCTCCTGCAAGGCACCGCCGACGATCCAAAGCTTCGGATCACGGTCAGAGGGGACCGCCACGCTGACCGTGCCGTTTGTAACTGCCGTATCAAGCGGCGCCGAGTTTTCGTCGTACAGCCGCACATCCGTCAGGTTGACAGCGGAATCCTTCGGCTCTGCGGTGACAGTTTGCAGGATCACAGTGCACAGTCCTCCGTCCGGCAGCGCTTTTGCCGCGCCGAACGACACGCGCAGCACGCCCGGTTTTTCCACGCGGTAAGTCATCGGCGCGTTGTTAAGGCCATCCAGCGCCTGCACCGAGCGCACCTCGAGGCAGTTTGGGTCATAAGTAAAGGTAAAATTGCCGCCTGCCGTGCGCAGTCCGCCGTCCAGACGGACCGTCACGCCAACGGCCTGATACTCTGCCGTTTTGCTGCTGCTCAGGCTAAGATGCGCGACCTTCCTCGCGACGCTGCCCGCGACCGCGCTTGCGTCTGTCGGCTCGCCATTCCCGGTATAGAGCCTGAGCTGCTCGACCGAAACAGCGCTGCCGTCCGGCGGCGTATCGTCGCTGATGCGAAAGGTCAGCGTGCAGAGCACAGCGTCTCTGATCGGCTCCGCCGTGCCCGTAAACGTAACGCGGACCACGCCCGCGCCCGTATCATTGGCAAGGCAGTAGACGGAAGGGAGCTTTTCCGCGCGCGCCGAAACAAGCGCCAGCGTGCCGCTGTCATAGCGAATATTGAAGTTGCCGCTGTAAACGTCGTCGCTTTTGAGCGACACGGATACCTCGACCACCTCGCCCCTGGCGCCGCTCACGCTCGATATCTCGACCGCGCCCGCCGCAAACACCTGCTGCGGCGCAGCAACTGCCCCAAAGAGGAGCAGTGCTGCGAGCAGGCAGGATAAGGCTCTTTTTCTCATCGCTTCGTCCTCCGTCAGTTCAGACTGTTGATGAGTTTTGCGTCATAACGGAGGATCTTGATCGCGTCTCCCGCGTCAATAAAGCGGTCGTGGTTCACGTCCGCCGCCTTTTCCTGCTCCTCCGACAGCTCCTCAAGGCCGACCGAGTAGCGCAGGCAGAGCATCGCGTCCGCCGAATCGATGTAGCCGTCTCCGTTCACGTCGCCAAGCTCCGCACTCGGCGTCACCGTCACGGTGATCTCAGCGGAGTGGTTGCCGTCCACGCTCGTGGCGCGGATCGTAGTCGTGCCGACGCTCACTGCCGTGACAATGCCCGTGCGGGAAACCGATGCGATCCCCGGATCATCGCTCGTCCAGACAAGTGTTTTGACCGTCGCATCCGCCGGCGCGATAGTTGCTGTCAGCTTGGCCGTGCCCCGCACCGGGATCTTATGCTCGGTCTTGTCGAACGAAACGCCGCTCACGCGCACGCGCGCGGCAAGCACCGAGACCGTAGCGCTCACATGGCGATCGCCCGCCGTGGCACTGATGATGCATGTGCCGGGGCCAACCGCCGTAACCAAACCACTGTCGGAAACCGATGCAACTTTTGTGTCACTCGAGTTCCAAACGATAGACTTTGCAAAACTTGCAGGCTGAACCGTTGCCGTCAGCTGCTCGCCCTCTTCTTTCATGTAGAGCGTCAGCGAATGCTTGTCCAGCGCGAGCGAAGTCACAGTATCAGTTGGCCGCTCTTCCGCCGTCACGGTGATGGGATCTGTCGTTGCCGAAGTACCTCCGACTGTAGCCGTGATCGTTGCCGTACCGCCGCCGACCGCCGTGATCTTGCCGCCCGGCGAGACGTAGAGCACCTTGGGGTCAGAACTCGTCCAGGTGACGGCCTTCTGCGGGTTCGTCAGCACCGCGCCGCCTGCAAGCGTATAATTCGCCGTCAGATCAGCGCTTGCGCCGAGCGGAAGCGTCTCAGGCGCACCGGAGATGGATACATCCGATGCACTCAGGCTGTCCTTTGCCAGCACGGTGACGGGGATATCCTTTTTAACGGAGGGCATACTATTCAACATGACCGTCAGCGTGCCCGTTCCGGCTCTCTTTGCCGTCAGATAGCCGGAATGATAATCACAACTTGAACAGTCCCGAACATCGAACCTAAACAGGGGTCCCTCGGGGGTGTGTGCATCGTAGGGCGCACAGCGCAGGTCAAGGAACATTTTTTCTCCCTCGAGCAGCGTGAGAGAATCCACGCTCTCGATGGCGTTCACCCACTCGCCCTTGCGCTTTACATCATAACGCAGACGGTAGGCACTTCTTTCCTCGCCAACGTCCCATTCCCCGGGTATCTCATACTTGAGATAATATGTACTGTCCGCAGGAATTTCAATTGCAATGTTTTCGCTGCTCCTTGTGCTGCACCTTTCTCCATACGCATTCAGCAACTCAAATCTCAAACTGCCATCGAAGCTGACGCGCACGATCTCGCCCGCCTTGCGCTCGCCGATGCAGAAGTAGCGGTAGGAGTAACCAGCGCCCTCATAGTAACACTCCGTCCATTTACCGGGCGCGATCGGCTTTGCCGTCTCGAGGCTGACGTTTTCCTCCATAGGCGGCAGGATGTTGTACACGACGGCACAATTCCCACAGCGGTCATTTGCCGTCACCTTGAGATAGTACGTCCCCGCATCCAGCGTAAGGGTTCTGACAGTGTCATAGCCGGACCATTGGCCTATGGCAGCGGCATTGTCGCCCGCCGTAAAGAAGTCCTCCTCGCGGTAAAGAAAACAACCAATACTATTTCGTGCTGTACGGATACTCACCCTCGAACCGTCCTCCGACACGACGAGCTTGAACCAGTCCACATCATTGTCCGCGCTGAGCGTAAAGCTCTGCGGCACGTCCTCGTAGAGCGGCGTCGCCTTCTTCCACGTGTCGTTGTTCTCCTCGTCCGTCGCGGGGAGCAGCTCGATGCCGGTCGTGCGGATGTCGGTGCTGATATAGCTGCTGTCCGCCGTCAGCCTGATGTAGTAAACGCCCGCGTCCGTCAGCTTGTAATAATAATCGGTGACTCCTTTTCCATAAAACAAAGAATTCGCGCTGTCCCCCTGCTCCATCAGGTCCCCGGCGCGGTAGAGCGCCGCGTTCGTCCGCTTGGCGGAGGTCAGATGCAGCGTCATGTCGTCCTCGGGCACGGTGAAGCAGAACCAGTCCGCGTCGGTGGTGCTGGACAGCACATGCTGGACGTTGCCGACCGGAACGCTTGCCGCAGTCTGCCAGGTGTCGTTGCTCTCGTAGGGATCATCGCCACCCTCGCTCACGCAGATGCGCAGCGTGGAGCGGGCGTAGTCCATAGATGTACGGTTCCAGGCACTGTCATAGTAGTCTTTACTGTTGTTTGCCGTGGTATAAATGCGCACCTTGTACTGCCCCTGATGATCGCAGCTGAAGGTGCTGACATGGCGGATATTGACCTGTGTTCCGGTTTTCACCGCCGTGCCGTCCGGCGCGTAGACATCATAATAGAACATATCGGAATAGTCCGTATTCAGGCCGGTAAAGCTCAGCGTGTAGAGTTTCTTCTCCCCGGCATCCGGAGCAGCCTCAAATGAGAACCAGTCCTCATCGCCGAAGCCGCCGACCATGAACTCTTTATCCGTACCGACGGCCAACGGCGTTGCGTTTTCCTTTGTGTCGTTGGGCTCGTTCTGATCACCGTCCAATATCTGAACACTGAGCTTTCTTGTGCCGTTTATAGGAGTAACCCCAGATCTCGAATAATACTCCAAACCAATATAATGCTCACCCGCCTCTTCGGCGTGAAAATATAACGTGTCATTGGCACTGACATAAGCATATGCCGTGCATGTTCTGGTATCTAACTCCTCCGCTGGATCAAAATACAGAGTGAATTTTTCATCCTTATTGGCGTAATTATATCCGGAAACTGTCAGCGCAATATCTTGTCCCCGCTCTGTTGTAACCTTGAAGTAATCAATGTCACTTCCTGCAACGGTGAACTCCGTGCTCTCGCCGTCATGCAGTTCTGTAGCCGCCGCCTTTGTGTCGTTTGGCTCGTTCATATCATTGTTGAGCAGTGAAGCGGTAAAGGAAATGGATACGGGAGAACTATAGGCGAAGAATCTCAGATAATACGTTCCCGCTTCGGTGGTACAGAATATATATTTTATTGTCCCTGAATTCAGGTAATTTCTGTACGCTTTCTGCACGCCCCCCATTCTGTCGTACAACTGCACACCGATAGAGCCACGATACTCCGGCACATCCAAAACAACGTACTGATTCGCCTTTGTTGTCGTAATCGCAAAGAAATCACTATCACCGCCGAGCAGCACAGCATCCACCTGCTTGTCCGGTTCGATCGGTGTGGCCGTTTCGATCGTGTCGTTCGGCTCATGCTCATCATTGTCGTACAACGTAACAGTAAAGGTCACCGTTGTCTGTGCCTGCGCACTAACGCTGAGATAATACGTCCCGTCCGCATCTGCCACCCACGACTCGCCAATCATCGTGTCCCCATTAGCTTTGTAGACCCACGTTGACACGCCGTTATACCTTTTATCCAGTTCAACACCGATCTGCTGCCCAACCTTCACGTCTGGAATTGCGTAGTAGTTCTTCCCGGTGTTCAGCGTGGTCGTCACCGGCACGCCGACAGGAACGCGCTGCGCGTCCTCTATGGTAGTGCTGCCCGCCACCGTTGCTGTCGTTTCCTCCGCCTGCGCGGACGGAGTGAGCGGGCAAAGTCCCAGCAGCAGACACAGCGTCAGCATCGCCGCAAGGAATCTTCTGTGCTTCTTTTCCACTGATTTCATCCCCCAAACTTAAAATATTTGCGCATTCGTAATTTAAGTATAGAGATATTTTGGGGCAAAACAATATGCTGGTTGGTAAGTATCGGAAGAAAATTTTCAAAAACTTTTCACGCGATTCAGAGGAATCTGAACGGTGTTCTTTCTCAAAACACATCGACAAATACTTAAATCGTGCTGAACAAGCTTGCTTCTCTAAAGCGACAACAAAAAAGCGGCTGCATAAGCAGCCGCTTCTTTATGATATTTTTTGAAAAGAAAACTCCGGAAAACCGAAGTTTTCCGGAGTTTCGATGACAAAATCAGCGCTTGCTGAACTGAGGTGCGCGACGGGCGGCCTTCAGACCGTACTTCTTGCGCTCCTTCATACGAGGATCGCGCGTGAGGAAGCCGGCCTTTTTCAGGACGGTGCGGTACTCAGGGTTGACCAGCAGCAGGGCGCGGGCCACGCCGTGACGCAGAGCGCCGGCCTGACCGGACACGCCGCCGCCCTCGACGGTGGCAACGATGTCGACCTTGCCGAGCTCCTCCGTAGCGGCGAGGGGCTGACGGACGACCATCTTCAGTGTCTCGAGACCGAAATACTCGTCGATGTCGCGGCCGTTGATGGTGATAGCGCCGGTGCCGTTCTGGAAGAGGCGAACGCGGGCGACGGAGGACTTTCTACGGCCGGTGCCGTACAGATAAGGCTTCTTGGACTGATACATTCTTCTCTTCCTCCTTAGACTTCGTAGGCTTCGGGCTTCTGGGCCTGCTGCTCGTGGGTGTCACCAGCGTAGATGTGCAGGCGCTTCAGGGAGTCCTTGGTCACGGTGTTGCGGGGCATCATGCCGCGCACAGCCACGCGCATCGCAAGCTCGGGCTTCTCCTGCATGAGGATGCGATACTTGGTCTCCTTCAGACCGCCGACCCAGCCGGAGTGCGTACGATAGTACTTCTGCTCCATCTTGTTGCCGGTGAGGATGGCCTTGCCGGCGTTGATGACGATGACGTTGTCACCGCAGTCGGCATGAGGGGTGTAGGTGGGCTTGCCCTTACCACGCAGCAGGTCAGCGACGATGACGGCGGTCTTGCCCAGGGGCTTACCGGCGGCATCCACGACGTACCACTTGCGGACAACATTGCCCTTTTTTTCCATATAAGTGGACATGGTGATTTCCTCCAATTTATATAATGTATTGCTTTACTTTTCCGTGCTCCCTTGCTATCATGGGGAGAGAAAACACGCAAACAGCGCAAGGATATTTATAACACACCCCCTCAAAAATGTCAACAGCGTTTTAATTTACCATTAGAACATCTGCGATTATCTCTTGTTTTCTCTGTTTATCTCTTGTTTTCTAAAAACGCAATTTTATTTCCCGGAGGCAGCATATGCAGCATATTTTAGGACAGGTCCGCCGCTGCGTGGAGGACTATCACATGATCGAGGCCGGGGACAAGGTGGCCGTGGGCGTCTCCGGCGGCAAGGACAGCCTGCTGACCCTGACGGCTCTGGCCCGGCTGCGGGACTTCTATCCCATCCCCTTTCAGGTGGAGGCCATCACGCTGGAGACCGGCACGCCGGGCATGAGCTTTGACGCCGTGGCGGAGCTGTGCCGGGAGCTGGAGGTCCCTTACACCCGCATCCATGTGCCGGTATACCAGATCGTGTTTGAAGAGCGCAAAGAAAAGAACCCCTGCTCCCTCTGCGCCAAGCTGCGGCGGGGCAGCCTGAATACGGCGCTGACGGAGCGGGGGATCCACAAGATCGCACTGGGGCATCACTACGACGATGCCATCGAAACGCTGCTGATGAATCTGCTGTTCGAGGGGCGCATCGGCTGCTTCCAGCCGGTGACGTATCTGGACCGCACGGGCATCACCCAGATCCGCCCACTGCTGTACTGCCGGGAGGCCGACATCCGCCGGGCGGCTCAGCGGCTCCGGCTGCCGGTGGTGCACAATCCCTGCC
>ERZ773188.1435-NODE-1435-length-26426-cov-5.766258_pt1 | contig 26426 bp, 23 predicted proteins | sample MGYA00581011_ERZ773188 | MGnify/ENA primary metagenome ERZ773188 (study PRJEB29015, sample SAMEA2737798) | human gut metagenome | biome: human gut; feature: human-associated habitat; material: faeces | place: China | collected 2012 ...
ACAGTAGGGCAGAAATGCCTTGTAGATGGAATCTCCACCGATGATATAGACGTCTTCGCTGTTATATTTTTTCAGTTCTTCCACCATTTCGTCAATGCTGTGGACCACAACAGTTCCTTTCACATTGTATTTTTTATCTGATGTCAGAACAACATTGACTCGGTTCTTTAAAGGCTGTCCACCCGGAAAACTTTCCAATGTCTTTCTTCCCATGGCAACGACCTTCCCCTTTGTCGTCTCACGGAAGAACTTCATGTCCTGCGGAATACTTACAAGTAACTTATTGTCCATTCCAATTGCCCAATTCTTATCCACTGCCACAATCAAATTCATGCCGGTTTCCCCCTGTTTTTTATTACTTTATTTTTATCTTAAACTGCCACCGGAATATTTTTAATCTGCTCATGTGTCTCATAATCGATCAGTTTCACATCATCCGGTGTAAAATCATAGAAATTCTTCACTTCCGGATTTAACCAGAACTTCGGTGCCGGAAGCGGCTCTCTTTTTATTAATTCCTCCACGAGCGGAATATGGCGGTCATAAATATGTGCATCTGCAATCACATGTACCAGTTCCCCGACTTCCATATCACACACCTGTGCCAACATATGAAGAAGCACTGCATACTGACATACATTCCAGTTATTCGCAGTGAGTACATCATTGGATCTCTGATTGAGCATTCCATTCAGCGAAAGCTTCTCATGTCCTTCTTTTTTCGTAACATTAAATGTCATACTGTACGCACACGGGTACAGGTTCATCTCATGAAGATCCTGATGTACATAAATATTCGTCATGATCCTTCTGCTGTACGGATTGTTCTTCAGATCATAGATCACACGGTCTACCTGATCGAACATTCCCTCCTTGTACTGATGTTTTACGGACATCTGGTATCCATAGGCTTTTCCAATCGATCCATCTTCATCTGCCCAGCTGTCCCAGATATGACTGTTCAGATCATGAATGTTGTTCGATTTCTTCTGCCATATCCATAAAAGTTCATCTGTACAGCTCTTAATCGCAGTTCTTCTAAGCGTCAGTGCCGGAAATTCCTTAGACAGATCATACCGGTTTACCACACAGAATTTCTTTACTGTATAAGCCGGTGTTTTATCCTCCCACACCGGGCGCACTTTTTCCCCTCTTGTGTCTGTTCCATTGTCGATGATGTCGCGGCACATATCTATAAATACCTGATCGGCATAACTCATTTGCCTTCCCTCCTGCATTCTTATCATTTATTGCTTTGTAGCATCAAACCATTTGATTATTGTACCATGAATTGCATACAAAAAAAAGAGGAATGCAATGTTATTTTTTTACATTCCTCTTTTTATTTTGTGAAAACATATCCTTATTAACAGCAGCCCTGAAGTACATTTTCCAATGCACTTGCGCTACTGGAATGCGCACGCTCCACGCGGATATTGTAACGCTCTGCTTCTTTCAATGCACAATGTACCATTTTATGTGCCACAGTTGATGTGAATAAGATGATCAGATCTGGCTGTCCGATCTGTGTCTTCAGATTACCGGACATTCTCGTGAATACTTTTGCTTTACATTTATGCTTTTTACAGATCTGCTTGTACTGCTGTTCCATTCTTTCATTGCCGCCAATGATTACTACACTCATTTTTATCACCTGTCCTTTTAGCAATGCCACAGACCACGAATATTTTAGCATAATTTATGTCTTGCTTTCTTCCATTCCTGATCTGCTGTATCCTGTTCCATATTAATCAACAAGTTTTGCTCCTGCCGCCTTGCATGCATCCAAATCATCACTTCCCGGTGTCTCATTTGCGATTACGCCTTCTGGTTCTGCCATCTCGGCTCCGGCTGCCGTCATACGTTCTACCCAGCTTCTCATCCATTCTCCGTCTCCCCAACCATAGGATCCGAATAACAAAATCTTCTTTCCACTTACTTTTCCTTCAAGCTCAGCTACAAATGGCTCCATCTCAGACTCTTCTAACTCCTCAGCTCCCATAGCAGAGCAGCCAAGGGCAAACACATCTTCTTCTGCCAGCGCATCTACACTTGCCTGATCTACAGAGATTACATTTGCCTGTGCTCCCGCACTTTCAATTCCTTCTCCAATTGCCTCTGCCATTGCCTGTGTGTTACCTGTTCCGCTCCAATATACTACTGAAATACTCATGATTTACTATCCTCCTGCTGTTCTATTTAATCAACTATCATTTAACACGCTGCCACATATGCAATATCCCGAATGCTTTTTCCAACCAGATATTCATTCACCGCACTGGTTTTTGCCTTATCATACGCCCAGAAAATCATTTTTGCTCTCCCTGGATTGTTATAGACTTTCCAATATCCGGAAAACAGACTGTCTTTTCCGTCTTTTTCAATGAAACATTTTACATCATCGATCGGATAATCTAAAAATGCTCCTATCTCATGCGGAAAACAGATTTCTCCATCTGAATACTGACAGACACGTTTCGAGAGACGTTCCAGCATCTTCTCCGGTTCCACGTCCTCATATCCGTAGGAACCTAAAAATTCCCTGACATCTGTCCGTTTCAAATATCTGGAAAACGACTCGCGCCGGTACAAAAATACAAGACATTTTCCATAATTTCTTGTCAGAATTTTAAATTTGATCCCTGTTCCTTCCAGGATTTCATAAAGCTCTCTACTGTTTTCTTCCGTAATATTCAAAATACAGGCAATCTTGATTCCTTTCAGAAACGGCGCACACTGCAGAATTAACTGAACCTGCAGACTTTTCATATTATCCATACCAGATAACATATAAGACACTACTTCTTTTGACATTGCATATCCTCATCCGTAATTGATTTTGATTATCATTTGCATGTTTATAATATCATAGTAGTTAGTTTAATGCAACCGTTTTAAATGATTGTCTTTTATCAAAAAAGGCATCATGCATTTTCATACATGATACCTTTTATATTTCCTACGGCTCTGCAATATTATACAATACTTTGTTCAACATCTTCTCCAAAGCCTCAATTTCTTTTTTATTCATTCCGATTGTCAGCATCTTATCCAGCTTCCGTCTCTGATTCTCCATGCGTCTCTGGATATCGTAAGCTTTCTCCGTCAGGTAAATGTTCTTGCAGCGCTTATCCGTATTACTTGGAACTGATAAGATATATCCCTTTTCGTCCAGCCGTTTCAGCAGACCGGTCACGGTAGGATTTCTGAGATTCAATCCTTTTTCAATGTCCCTCTGTGTCACTTCTTCTTTCTCACAGTCGAACAGATAATCCAGTACTGCACACTGTGATGCGGTAATGCCAAGCGTACGCAGCCGGTTATTAAATTCCTTCTCATACACATTATTTATCTGCTTGAACATAAATCCTATCGTTCTCTTCTTTTGCATACGCCTTATCCTTTCTTTTAATCCCAGATCCTGACAACCTTCTCTTTACTTATCAGCTCATCTTTTTTATCTCACTTCTCGCAAGCACAATTGCAACTACTGCTGCCGTTCCGTCCGCGATCGGACCTGCATACATTACACCATCAATTCCGATAAATATCGGGAATATAATAATGAGTGGCAAAAGAAATAATATCTGTCTCGTCAGAGACACAACTGCTCCCTTTGTAGCTTTTCCGATTGCAGTGAAAAACTGCGAGCAGACCGGGTGGATTCCATTTACAAACGTCATAAACATATAAATGCGGAAATACCTCTCTGCAAACCGGAAATATTCTTCGCTTCCATTTCCGAAAATACTGACGATCTGTCTTGGAAATACTTGAAAGCACACAAAACAGATACCGCCGACCGCAAGCGCTATCTGCATGGATCGCTTATATGTGTGTCTGACTCTCACATAATTGCCTGCTCCATAATTAAAACCCCAGATTGGCTGGCATCCCTGGGCAAGACCGATACAGATTGCCATAAACACCATATTGACTTTTGCAATTACACCGACACACGCCAGTGGAATATCTGATCCATATACAGAAAGAGAACCATAATATCTCAATGTATTATTTAACACGATCTGCACGATTGCCATAGCTATCTGATTGATGCATGAAGCCATACCAAGTGTGAGAATGCCTTTGATATACATTCCACGGGGTTTTAGCATCTCCACTGTCAGTCCCATCTTTTTAAAACGTACAAAATACACAATTACCAGACACCCAGACGCGATCTGACCGATTACAGTTGCCCATGCAGCTCCTTTAATTCCCCAATGGAATCCAAAAATAAACAGTGGATCCAGAATCGTATTGATGATTGCCCCCGTAAGCATACAAGTCATAGAATAAGTCGGGCTTCTGTCTGCACGGATCAGATGATTCCCCCCTGTCGTCAGGATCAGAAACGGAATTCCAAATGCTGTAATCCCTGTATAATCCTGTGCATAAGGCAGGACGTCTTTTGTAACACCGAATACATGAAGCAGCGGATCTAAGAACAATAATACGACGACCGCGATCGTCACACCGCAAAGCATCAGCATTGCAAGTCCTGTCCCTGCATACCTGCACGCACATTCCTGCTCTCCTGCCCCCGAGGACAGATTAAAATTTGAAGCACTTCCAATCCCAAGAAGCAATGCCGTTGCAGTACAGATAATCGTAATTGGAAATGCGATATTAGTCGCTGCATTTCCAAGAAGTCCTACACCTTGTCCAATAAATATCTGGTCTACAATATTATAAAGCGAGCTGACCAGCATACTGATGATTGCCGGGATGGAGAATTTTAATATCAACCGCTCGACCTTCTCTGTTGCAAGCGGATTGACCTTTACACTTTCTTCCAAACCTAAACCTCCAATATTTCTACTAATATTCACGAATGACACTGCTGACTTCGCGAATTGTCTCCATATCTTTGAGATGCTCCAGAGAATCCAGCATCTGGCTTTCTTTGACAGCCTCTGTTACAATAACAAGTTCAGCTACATCAGCGTTCTCGCACTGTTCCTTCTGCATGACTTTTGTAATGCTGACCTTATGAACACCAAATACCATGGCAATGGATGCCAGAACTCCAGGTTTATTCTCCACCTGCATACGGAGGAAAAATTTATTTTTCACATTCTTAAAATTCTTGACTGGTGTTGTCCGATAACAGGTACAACTGATTCTTCCGGTACAGTGATACTGCGTGTCACGCACTACGTCGATCACATCTCCGACAACTGCACTGGCAGTCGGGAACTCTCCAGCACCACGTCCATAGAACATTACATCTCCAACTGCATCTCCATGCACAAATACGGCATTGAAAGAATCTCTGACAGATGCCAGTGGGTGATTCTGTGAAATCATCATCGGATAAACACCCACTTCAATTCCATCTTCTGTATTATGAGCCACACCAAGTAATTTGATAACATTGCCAAATTCTTTTGCATATGCTATGTCTCTTGAAGAAATCTTTGTAATTCCCTCTGTATATACATCCTTGAACACAACTCTGGAATGAAATGCGATGGAAGCCAGAATTGCTGCTTTACGTCCGGCATCTAATCCTTCAATATCTGCTGTCGGGTCCGCCTCTGCATATCCAAGCTCTGTCGCTTTTGCCAATGCTTCATCAAAATCCATATTGTCTTCAAACATCTTTGTCAGGATATAGTTCGTTGTACCATTCATGATTCCAATGACTTCATCAATCTCATTTGCCGCCAGGCATTGCTTTAACGGACGGATGATCGGGATTCCTCCGGCTACTGCAGCCTCAAACAGAAAATCCACACCATGCTCTTCTGCTGCATCCAGAAGTTCTTTTCCGTGCTCAGCAATCAGATCTTTATTAGCAGACACAACATTTTTCCCTGCATTTAAAGCATCCAGGATCATGGTTCTTGCCGGCTCAATTCCACCCATCACCTCAATTACGAGTTGAATCTCATCATTATCAATAATATCTCTCCAGTGATCGGTAAGAAGAGATGGATCCACACCTTCACGCTTTTTCTCCATATTGTGTACAAGAATCTTTACAATCTCAACATCTGCTCCTGCCTTTTTACAAAACTCCTCTTTTTGCTTTTCAATTAACTTATATACCCCACTTCCAACTGTTCCCAGTCCTAAAAGTCCGATTTTTATCTTGTGCGGCTTGCTCATTCCTGTTCTCCTCCTGCTTTATAACATTTTTTTCTTTTTAAAGTAAATACATTCCGCAATAATTACTACGATTGATATTATGATGACACAAATATATCCATATTGCCAGTGAAGTTCTTGCATATTATAAAAGTTCATTCCATACCACCCGGTAATCAATGTCAATGGCATAAATATTGTCGTCACTACTGTCAGAAAATTCATAACTCTATTTTGCTGCAAGGTAATCTGGGTCTGATAAATTTCACGGATCTGCTGAGTATACTCTTTCATCTCCGCGGCATACTGATGCAAACGCTCAGTTCTATGAACATAACGCTCCCAACCCATTTCTTCATCCTGGATTTCATTTCTGTTCATATAAAGCTGCATATGCTCACCCATATTGGTCATCTGATCATAAGAAACCATCAGTTCCGAAAAATGTTTCCGATACTTCATAATTCTTTCATCCAGATGTTTCTGGACATGTCCAATTACATTTTCTTCGATTTTCTCCAGTTGTTCTTCAATCTTCTGCATTCTGTACACATCATCATCAATCAGATAGTTTAAGATCATAAGCAAAACTTCATGAAGTCTGCAGTTTTTATAGACATCATTCTTCACATGTTCCATAAGAAGTTGAATCTGATTTGTTTCCTCCACAAAATAAAGAGTCTGCTTATACATGCAAAAGCCAAATACGAACATTTCATGATTTTTCAAATCTGGCACCCGCATAATTCCCTGTACACAATCATGAAACGAATCTACTTTACAGTACCTGACATGATTCATACTGTATAGAAGATTCTTCTTATGTGGAATATATTCCTTAATCTGTTCGTATTCTTTCAGATTCATAATCTGAACCTTCATAGTATCATCTATTTTTTTATCACTTATCCTCTTGTGATCTGCTTCTTGCATCCTATCCTGAATAAGCTGTCCTTTTTGCCAATCCAGAGTGTATGCTTCCATAATCTGCCTCCACTTTTTATCAACATTGTTTCTTTCTGAGATTTGACTCTCATATCATATCATAATTTTTTATTTTACGCATGTTTTTCTATCTGTAATTATTGGAATTATAGGAGAATTTTAATGCATGAACCTCGCAGCAAGAATGCCTCGGCATTCTTGAATATATAGAAAATACAAGTTATCATATACGAAAAAATCTCAATCCGAAGATTGAGATTTTTATAAGAGCGACAGACGGGGTTCGAACCCGCGACCCCGACCTTGGCAAGGTCGTACTCTACCAACTGAGCCACTGTCGCATTCATTATATTGTTCCGTTTGTTTCTTGTGTTCCTTGGAACAATACATACTATACAGGATAATCAGACTTTTGTCAACAGCTTTTTTTAATTTTTTTCAAAATTTTTGATGCAATATATTTTATTCCATTTTTTTGCACACTTCTCATATATGAAAGTCTCTAATCTTCTTTCTTTTAATAAGACTAATCTTGGAAAATCAGTTGTTTTTTATTTTTTTTACTGTTATGATAAACAAAACGATGATTCAAGAATGCCTCGGCATTCTTGCTACGAGGTGGGAGTCATCTCCCAGCTGATATATATAATTCACATAGGAGGTCTGTTATGTCCGAGACAATTACAGAAGTAAATACAACTACAGAAGAAAATATAACTACAATAGATCATGCATCTGCTACAGAAACTACATCTGGTCAGAAAGATACATCTGCTACAGAAAATGCATCTGGTCAGGAAGATACATCTGCTTCTAGCAGCACAACTATCCAGAAAGATACGTCTGCTTCCGGTAGCACAACTGCCCGGGAAAATGCATCTGTCATCAATAATGCTGCTCCAGAAATGGAATCTGCTTATAACTTGGATTCTGAGATGGATCCGTTTGACAAAGCTGAAAAAGAGCGTGATTCCTCCGGATTTTTTGCCCGTTTTTCTGCTAAAATTGCAAATATCCACTCCCGCCGCGAAGCCAGACTTGTTCGCGATGAAATTATACTTTCCCGTATTCCGGACAAGGACTTGATGGAATACTTAAAATTAGAACAGAAGCGTCTGGAATCCCAGCAGCATGCCAGAGAAATTCGTGAAAAAAGAATCTGGATTGCATTCCAGATGACCATTGCGTTAATTGCCGCAGTCTTAGTTATTTATTTTTTGAAAGACAGTCCGGCAATTCTGATCAGCATCTTATACACAGCCGGTCTTTTGATCGCATTTAACATCTGGAATAAACACAAAGATGGACGCTCACCAAAAGATCAATAATTTAATAAAAAATCCCATCCGGTATTCTTCAACGCAAGAATATCCGGGTGGGATTTTTTTCATCATTAAATATATTTTATTCTTCCTCTGCTACCACTGCAAGTCCCAGTTCATCGAGCTGTTTCTGATCAACTTTTGTTGGAGCCTCTGTCATAAGATCCGAAGCATCTTTTACCTTCGGGAATGCTATCACGTCACGAATGCTATCCTGTTTTGCCATGAGCATAACAAGACGATCCAGTCCATATGCAAGTCCTGCGTGTGGCGGTACTCCATACTTGAATGCTGTCAGGAGGAATCCGAACTGCTCCTGTGCCTGCTCTGGTGTAAATCCAAGCACCTCGAACATCTTGCTCTGGATCTCAGGGTTAAAGATTCGCACACTTCCTCCACCAATCTCATTTCCATTCAGAGTAATATCGTATGCTTTTGCACGGACTCTTCCCGGATCACTGTCGATATACTGAAGATCTTCTTCCATCGGCATTGTAAATGGGTGATGCATTGCTGTGAAACGGTTCTGTTCTTCACTCCACTCAAGAAGCGGGAACTCTGTGATCCACATAAATTTGTACTCATTCTTATCTAAAAGATCCATCTGGCGTGCAAGTTCCAGACGAAGCGCACCTAATACATCCCATACAACTTTATTCTTATCTGCTGCAAAGAGAAGCAGATCACCATTCTCACCGTCCATAGCCTGAATCAAGTTCTTCTGCTCATCCTCTGTCATGAATTTTGCGAAAGAAGATTTTACAGTTCCATCTTCATGGATTGCAATGTAAGCCAGTCCTTTTGCACCGTAATCCTTTGCATAATCAACCAGCTTGTCAATCTTCTTACGTGCCATTCCTCCCTGGCCTTTTGCGTTGATACCACGAACGGTACCACCATTCTCAATAGCACCCTTAAATACAACAAACTCGCTGTCTTTTACGACATCTGTCACATTGACAAGCTCCATGCCGAATCTTGTATCCGGTTTATCGGAACCGTAACGATCCATAGCCTCCTGCCATGTCATTCTCGGAATCGGAAGCGGAACTTCCACACCAAGAACTTCTTTAAACAGCATCGCAAGGAATCTTTCATTGACATCAATGACATCATCAACATCTACGAAAGACAGCTCCATATCCATCTGTGTGAACTCTGGCTGACGGTCTGCTCGAAGATCCTCGTCACGGAAACATTTTGCAATCTGGAAATATCTGTCATAACCAGAACACATTAAAAGCTGCTTAAATAGCTGTGGTGACTGTGGAAGTGCATAAAAATGTCCCTGATGAACGCGGCTTGGTACAAGGTAATCTCTTGCTCCCTCCGGTGTACTTCCGATGAGTACCGGTGTCTCAATCTCAAGGAATCCTTCATTTGCCATAAACTGACGTGCAAGTGTAGCCACCTTGCTTCTCATCATCAGATTGCGCTGCATATCCGGTCTTCTAAGATCCAGATATCTGTATTTCAGACGGACTTCTTCTTTTGTCTTAGAATTCTCCTCAATCTGGAACGGAGGTGTCTCTGACTCAGAAAGTACACGAAGCTCCTCTGGGATAATCTCAATTTCACCTGTTGCAATGTTCTCATTGACTGCACCAGATCGTTTTGCAACTTTTCCTACAACTGCAACAACATATTCACTGCGAAGCTTTGCAGCCTTCTCAATCAGTGCTGCATCTACACTTCCTTCATCAAATACAACCTGGATAATTCCGGAACGGTCTCTTACATCTACAAATACGAGACCTCCTTTATTACGATTTTTCTGTACCCAGCCCATTATGGTCACTGTCTCACCTACGTTAGCTGCTGACAGCTCCCCACATCTGTGAGTTCTCTTTAAGCCCTGCATTGACTCTGCCATTTTTCTATATCTCCTTTTTCACTTGTGCGTTCTATTCTCTACAGCCTGTCTACGGAATCTGCATAACAGTCTACAATTTCTGTATATCCCTCTTCTATTAGCTGTTCTTTCTGGAACTTCTTATTCTTCTTCATATTGACGATCAGCACCTGTCGTCCTGCCTCCCGGTCAGCTTTTGCACGAGCAAGAACCTTCAACATGGCCTCTTTTGGAAGCTTCTTCTCCAGAAGATATGCCTTTTTCTGGCGTCCTCCCGGAACTTTATATCCATTTTCCAGAAGCAGCATGACAATTCTCTCAAATCCAATGGAAAATCCGCATGCCGGTGTATCCTGCCCTGTAAACTTGCCGATCATCTTATCATAACGTCCGCCTCCGGCAACAGAACCGCCAAAGTCGTCCATAGTTACCTCAAAAATTGTTCCGGTATAGTAGGACTGTCCTCTTACGAGGGTTGGTGTGAACTGAAGTTTAAAATCACACTCTTTTGCAGCTTCTACACTTGACATAATCAATTCCAGACCGTCAGCTGTCTCATCGCTCAGATAATCTCCAAGCTTTTCTTTCAGGTAACGGACTCCGGATACATCAGAAGCAACCTCATCAAAAAGAGAAAGGTAGGTCTTAACACTTTCCCTGGTATATCCCATCTCAATCAGCTCTGCCTCGACACCTTCCGGTCCGATCTTATCCATCTTATCCAGAACAATGAAGACTTCATCATAGTCTTCCTCTTTAAAACCACTGTAAGCAGCCATAGATTTCAATATATTACGGTCATTAATACATACAGTAAAATTCTTAAAGTCCAGTTTCCCAAGCATCGTCGTTGTGGCAAGAATCAGCTCGATCTCGGCAAGATTGGAAGCCTCTCCTAATATATCGATATCGCACTGCACAAACTGGCGGAAACGTCCTTTCTGCGGGCGGTCTGCTCTCCATACACTTCCAATCTGAAGTGCTTTAAAAGGAGACGGCAGCTCATTTGCATGATTAGAATAATATCTTGCAAGCGGAACCGTCAGGTCATACCGAAGTCCTCCATCCACAAGATCATTTTCCTCTTTTGCCTCGTCAATTTTTAACTTTTCTCCACGTTTCAAAATCTTGAAGATCAGTTTTTCGTTATCTCCCCCCTGCTTGCTGCACAGGTTCTCGATATGCTCAACACATGGAGTTTCCATAGACTGGAATCCAAATGTTTTATAGGTGTCTTTAATCAGACCGATCAGGTAATCCCGGATTTCCATCTCTGCCGGCATTACATCTTTCATACCGGTTACTGGTTTCTTCTTTAACGCCATAACCATTCTCCTTTTCGTTCTATCATCTCGTCCACCCGGCTGATGTAAGCATCGATTGCTTTTACATTCTCCTGCCGGATCAGACTGGTTTTTTTCTTCTTTTTGCTTTCAGGATTTATGACAGGTTCTTTCAGTACGATTTTTGTAGACGCACCTGCACCTGCTGCAATAATGGATTGCTTTTCCTCCATAATTAGTATATTGTATATTCCTGCTTTGTCAACCTTTGCATAGCCCACATTTTCAAAATTTCCGGCAATATTCTTCTGACGATACAGATAATACGGAAAAAGTCCCATCTGTCGGGCTTTATTTCCTGCCATCTCTACCATCGTACCTATTTCATCTTGTATGATCGTTAATCGTTTCCCTTCTCTCTCTTCCTGGCCCATTTTAGCTGCACGTTTAATTGCAAGGGAATGTACCGTCAGATTATCAGGTCCAAGTAACGCAATCTGTCTTAGAGTGTCCTCCATATCCTCCGGTGTCTCTCCCGGAAGTCCTGCAATAATATCCATATTGATATTATCAAATCCCAGCTTTCTCGCCATATGAAATGCTTCATACACTTGTTCTACAGTATGCTTACGTCCAATTGTATCCAAGGTCTTCTGCTGCATGCTCTGAGGATTGATAGAAATTCGATTAATACCGTGATTTCGAAGCACCTGAAGTTTCTCTTTCGTAATACTGTCCGGTCGTCCGGCTTCCACCGTAAACTCCAGAAGTCCTTCCCTTACAAAATGTCTATCAATGCATGTAAGCAGCCGGTCTAACTGATCCGCATTCAAAGTTGTCGGTGTTCCACCGCCCATGTAAATGGTGTCAGCTTTTCTTCCTTCAGACATTTTCGCAATTGCTTCCAGTTCCTTCATAAGTGCAGCCAGATAGTCTTCTACCCGGTGCTCCCAGTCACCTAAGGCACCCGAACTAAACGAACAGTAACTGCAAACCGTCGGGCAAAATGGGATTCCCACATAAAGACTATAGCCATTTTCATAATCCAACTGATCCAGAAGGTTTTTTTCTCTCCCTGCAATCTGCCATGCAAGATGTGCTTTTTCTTCACTCACCAGATTTTCCTTCTGGAACCACGGAACAAACGTCTCCTGTGTCATACCTTCTTCCAGTTTTCTCATAGCAATTTTAGTCGGTCGTACTCCCATCAGGATTCCCCATGCAAGAGTTCTGCCACTTTGCTCTGACAACTTTTTGTATAACATCCGGTCGAGATATTTTTTCATTGCAGATTTCTCCGCTGGCATGTCATTTGTCTGCCTGTCTGCAATTTCAATCATCGCCTCTTTCTGCCCGTCTGTACCATCTTCTGCAAATTCCACAGTTACATAATTAGAGGCTTTTTCGTCCACTGAAGACGCAACTGTCTCCGATGGATAAAAAGCCTTCACCATATGATATGCATTATATACAAATGTCTCCTGATTGCATATAACCCGGATCATTCTTAGCCCTCCTGTACATATGGATTGTGAAGCTTCTCATACTCTATCTTTGTCTCACCCATATGTCCCGGATAAACAATCGTATCATCCGGAAGTGCGAACAGTCGTTCTCTTACAGATCGTACGATTGCATCCTGACTGCTGTTCGGAAAATCCGTACGTCCGACAGAACGCTGGAATAAAGTATCTCCACTAAATACCGCATGTTCTACAGGCAGATAATAGCAACAGCCTCCCATCGTATGTCCCGGTGTATGAATGACCTCTATCGTCTCACCTGCCAGTTCCAGTTTTTGTCCGTCTTTTAACGGTTTTGCACCATCAAAGGAATAACCGTTCGTGTAAGACGAAGACAGATTCAGCTCTGGATCCGTCATAATCGGAAGATCCTCTTCCTCTACATAGACCGGAATATTCCAGTTTTCCAGAATAGAATCAATTCCCATAATATGATCGAAATGTCCATGAGTCAGAAGAATTGCCACAAGGTTAAGTTTTTCTTCCTCAATGTATGCTGTAAACTTCTTAGAATGTCCACCTGGATCCACTACAACTGTATCCTTTGTCTCTTCATTTATCAAAAGGTAACAATTCGCCCCCAAAATCCCAAGGGGAAATTTCTCTATCTTCATTGCTTTTTCTTTCCTCCTAGCCTGTTGTTCTCTCAATATCGATCACGTCATCAATCTGACGCAGTTTACCAATTACTTTTGCAAGTTCCTCTCGGCCATGCACAATAAATCCAGCCTCGATGGTCGCAGTTCCCTGCTTGCTCGTGCGGATATTTAAGGATTTGACATCCATCTCCATCTCCGTAAATACTTTGGAAATACTCATCAGAAGTCCCTGCTGATCTCTTGCATACATCTTGATCTCAGCCAGATACTGACCTCCTGTCTCTTCTGCCACATTTCCTTCCCACTCAGCCGGAATCAGTCTTGCACGTTCTGCTTCTGTCAAATGTATCATATTAACACAATCCGTGCGGTGAATCGAAAGTCCTCTTCCTCTTGTAACAAATCCGACAATCTCATCTCCCGGTACCGGATTACAGCATCTGGAGAACCGGACTGCCACATCATCAATTCCTTTTACGACAATTCCACTCTTGGACTTGGCAATATGGACTTTATTCTTAGCCGCCTCTGCAACTTTTTCAAGTACAATTTCATCTGTCAGTTCCTGCTTGTGATCCTTGCCATATTCTTCCGCCAGACGATTCACGACCTGTCCTTCTTTTAAGCCGCCATGTCCGATCGCGGCAAGCACAGAATCCCAGTCCTTGAATCCATATTTTCTCTGTACGATCTCTTCATATTTTGGCTGGAGCAGATTAGAAAGGTTGAGAGATTTTGCTTTACAATAGGAGGCCACCATCTCTTTTCCTTTGATAATATTGCTCTCTTTAAATTCTTTTTTGAACCACTGATTGATCTTATTTTTTGCCTGTGTACTCTTGACTACATTCAGCCAGTCACGGCTTGGTCCTTTCGAATTCTGGGAGGTCAGAATTTCTATTCTGTCTCCATTCTGGATCCTGTAATCAATCGGAACAAGCTTTCCATTCACTCTGGCACCGACCATCTTATTGCCGACTGCACTGTGTATGGAATAAGCAAAGTCGATTGGAGTGGACCCCCTCGGCAATGTCTTTACATCCCCCTGCGGTGTAAAGCAGTACACATCATCTGCAAACAGATCCAGATCTCCTTTGATGAGGCTTAAGAATTCCTTGTTGTCAGACATATCTCTCTGCCATTCCAGAATCTGTCTGAGCCAGCTCATTTTCTCTTCTTCAGCCATAACACCTTTCTTGCTGCCGCCAGACTCTTTATACTTCCAGTGAGCAGCAATACCATATTCGGCTGTCTTATGCATCTCCTGTGTACGGATCTGGATCTCAAACGGCTGACCGATCGAACTCATCAGCGTTGTATGCAGAGACTGATACATATTCGGTTTCGGCATGGCAATATAATCTTTAAATCTTCCAGGAATCGGCGTATAAATCTCATGGATAATTCCCAATGCCGCATAACAGTCTTTGACAGAATCCACAATGATACGGACTGCAAACAGGTCATAAATCTGATCTACTGTCTTATCCTGATTGACCATCTTCTTATAAATACTGAAGAAATGCTTTACACGTCCATTTACATCTGCTTTAATCCCCGCATTTTTCATATGCATAGACACTTCATCCACAATCTGTTGGACAAATTCCTCACGCTCTGTTTTTCTGGCATTGATCTGATTTACAAGGTCAAAAAATACATCTGGTTTCAGATACTTCAATGACAGATCATCAAGTTCTGTCTTAATTTTAGAAATACCAAGCCTTCCCGCGATCGGCGCATAAATATCCATTGTCTCACGAGCCTTTTCCTGCTGTTTGGCCGGAGTCATGAACTGCAATGTACGCATATTATGCAGACGGTCCGCAAGTTTAATGATAATGACCCGGATATCCTTTGCCATGGCAAGGAACATCTTTCTCAAATTCTCCGCCTGAAGTTCCAGTTTGTCCGCAGAATAAGCTACACGGCCAAGTTTCGTAACACCGTCTACCAAAAGAGCTACCTCTTCTCCAAACTCTTCTTTGATATAATCCTCTCCAATCCGAGTATCTTCCACTACGTCATGAAGAAGAGCTGCGATAATTGTCTCCTTATCCATCTCAAGATCCGCAAGAATGATTGCTACCCAGAGCGGGTGGATAATATACGGTTCTCCCGACTTTCTCTTTTGGTCTCCATGCGCTTTTTTTGCCAGATTATATGCCTTCTCGATCTGAGTAACATCCGCAGACGGATGATACTTTTGAATACGGGCAATTAACATGCCATAAAGCTTATCCGGATCATCATAATCTGCCTCCTGTTTGATCCCGTGCCCATCTACCATCTGAAGTTTCCCTCTTGTGTCTTTTAGCAATGCTTCCGGAGCAATCTTGCCGTCCAGTGACTCATATGTTGTTTTATTCTCTGACATATTAACGCCTCCTTCCCTCTCTAGTCTCTCAAATGTATATCTTTTTCTATTTTCCAGGATATACAATAACTGAATCTATATCATATCCCTGTAATCTGTCACGTCCATGAAGTCCTGCCAGTTCCATTAAAAACACAGTCTTTACAACCTTTCCGCCAAGACCTTCAATCAAATGGATCATTGCCTCATTCGTTCCGCCTGTCGCGATCAAATCATCAATGATCACAACTCTCTGCCCTGGCTTGATCGCATCTTTGTGCATCTCGATAGTTGCTGTGCCATACTCTAATTCATACTCTGCAGAAACCGTCTCTCTTGGAAGCTTTCCTTTTTTACGAATCGGAATAAATGGCTTTTTCAGATTATATGCGATCGGTACCCCGAAAATAAATCCTCTGGATTCCGGTCCGACTACTACGTCAAAGTCAAGACCTTCTAATTTTTCCTGCATCAGATCAATTGCAAGATGCAGTCCTTCCGCGTCCTGTAATACACTTGTCACATCACGAAATATGATCCCCGGTTCTGGAAAATCCGGAATACTTACTACATAATCTTCTATCGGTTTCATAATTATTCTCTCCTTCTTCTCTTTCAAGGTAAAGTATATCTTTTAGTATAGCATTATTTGTTCCATTTTTCAAAAAAAATCTATCGATAATGGGTAATTACAATCTGAATTTGTCTTTCTCCCCGGAATTCATTGATTCCAGGGTAAAATGTAATGGACATTTTACCATTATTTCTTTCACACCGTTCTGCAAATTCCTGTGCATCATGAAAACAGATGGCTTCCATCCGGTTTCCCGCCGCATCGATTGCTGTTGCTTTTGCAACATTTTTATTTTTCCCGATGATCTTCACATGCTGCATGGCGACGCCTCTTGCCGCAAAAACCGGTTTTGTATTACCTTTTCCAAATGGTTCCATGTATTCAAGTTCTTCTATAAAATGTTCTGTAATAGCAGCAAATGGCAGTTCCATATCGATCACTACTTTTTCTGTCAGCTCTTCTTCTGAAAGCGTACACTGATCATTTAGTCTTCTTTTGAATTTCTCAACATTTTCTTTATCAAGTGAAAGTCCTGCCGCCATCGGATGTCCGCCGAATTTTGTCAGAAGATCCCCACAGCCTGTCAGTTCTTCATACATGGAATAGCTTTCAATCGATCTTCCCGATCCTTTGACTCCATCTTCGGAATCCGTCAATACAAATACCGGACGATAGTAATTTTCTCTCACACGTCCAGCCACAAGGCCGGCAAGGCTTTCATGACAATCCGGCAGATAGATAACAAGCACCTTATCCCCCCGGATATCTGTCCGTTCCACTTTCGCCATTGCCTCATCTACAACGCGGTCTGTCATATCTCTACGGCTCTCATTCAATGCTTTCAGATCACCTGCCAGCATATCTGCCTCCCGCTCTGTCTTTGCCCGAAGCAGTGCCAGTGCTCTTTTTGCCGTATCCAGCTTACCACTGGCATTCAGACACGGAGCAAGAATAAATCCGATGTGATATGCCTGAATCTTTTTTCCCTCCAGCCCGATACACTGGATCAGGGCACGTAGTCCCAGATTAGAGGTCCTCTTTAGCATCTCAAGACCCTGCTTCACCAGAATTCGATTTTCCTCTGTCAGATCCATCACATCTGCCACTGTTGCAATTGCAACATTTTCCAAAAGATAATCCAGATCCGCCACATCCTGACCATTTGCCTCACAGAGCGCCTCTACAAGCTTGTATGCAACCGCTGCACCACATAATCCTTTAAATGGATATTCACATCCTTCCTGCCTTGGGTCAACAACTGCATCTGCCGGCGGTAAAATATATCTTCTTCCCGCTTCATTTTCCTTGTACGGCACTTCATGATGGTCTGTTACGATGATCGTCATACCAAGCGCTTTTCCATACTCAATTTCTTTCGCTGCCGCAATTCCGTTATCACAGGTAATGATCGTATCAATTCCATCTTCATGTGCCCGGTCGATCAGATGCTGATTTAATCCATATCCATCTTTGATACGATCCGGGATGTCGCTGTCCACCTTTGCACCAAGCTTTTCCAGCCCTTCTAAAAGAATATATGTCGCATTGATCCCATCACAGTCATAGTCTCCAATGACACGGATTTTTTCCCGGTCCCTGATTTTTTCAGTCAGAATTCCCACCGCCTGTGGCATACCCTTCATCTGCATTCCATCGTAGAGTTCCGCAATTGTACCATTCAGATATTGGTTGATTGCTTCATCTCCAATAACATCCCGGTTACGGATCAGACTGGCCAGTCTCGGACTAATATGAAATTTCTTACTGATAGCCTCAAAATCAGCACCTTTTCTTAAAAGTACCCAGCGTTCCATATTTTTCGCCTCTCCTGTTTTATCCAAATAAGTATTTGCAAAGTAAATACTGCGCTCCCAACAGGAATCTCCAACATCATTTTATTTACTTTGCAAATATTTACTTTAAGAAAAGAACAGCCTCGCCATAAAATATGACTTTGGCTGTTCTATAGTATTTAAAATTACTTCTTGAAGCGTTTCATTACATACCACAGTGCTCCTGTGATACATACAGATGAGTAAGCTCCGCATACAACTCCAACCATCAATGGAAGTGCAAACTCCTTGATAGAACTTACACCCATGACGTAAAGTACTGCTACCATGATAAATGTTGTAAGAGATGTGTAGATACTTCTTGTCAGCGTCTGTGTGATACTCTTGTTTACAACTGCTGCAACATCACTGCTCTTTGTCTTACCACGCATTTCCTCTCGGATACGGTCAAAGATAACAATGGTCGCATTGATGGAATATCCAACGATTGTCAGCATACACGCGATAAATGTATTACCAACAGAGATTCTTGCAATTGCATAGAATCCTACTACAACAAGGACGTCATGTAAAAGAGCAAGTACCGCACTGGTAGCGAAACGGATATCTTTGAATCGGAACCAGATATACAGAAGCATACAGATTGTCGCAATAACAACCGCGATAACGGCATCTCTTCGCATCTCATTACTTACTGTAGAACTGATATTTTCTGCCGTGATCTTTGATTCGTCCACACCGAAGTTATCAACCATAGCCTTATTCAGTGCTTCACGCTTGTCAAGATCCAGTGTAACTGTCTTGATAATAACCTGATTGGTTCCGGCTACTTTCTGAGTCTGAACATTGTTATCTCCAGTTACCTTTTCTACAACCGGAACAATTTCCTTATCAATCTCATCAATAGAGTAATCTTTATCAAATGTTACATTTGTAGATGTACCGCCCTGGAATTCAAGGCTGTATGCAAATGCTCCTTTTCCTCTTCCTGCATTGACACCGATTGTGATCACTCCTGCTGCAATTAATACAAGAGAAATTGTAAAGAACACTTTTTTCTTTGAAAGGAAATCGATTGGCTCACGCTCTTTCTTTGGACGATAATATAATTTTTCACTTCTAAGTCCAACTGCATAAAATGCATTTACGATCAATCTTGTAATAACAAGTGCTGTAAACATAGATGCGATGATACCAATTGCAAGTGTCTGCGCGAATCCTTTTACTGTACCGGAACCTTTGAACCACAATACAGCTGCTGCAATCAGAGTCGTAATATTACCATCTAAGATTGCTGATAAAGCTTTCTGGAAACCAATCTTCAGAGAATTCTTTACACTTCTTCCGCGTACCATCTCTTCACGTACACGAGCGAAGATGATAACGTTGGCATCTACTGCCATACCAATGCCAAGAATGATACCGGCAATACCCGGAAGTGTCAATGTTACTTCAAATGCATTCAGGATTACAAGTACAAGTCCTGTATAGATTAAAAGTGCAAGTCCGGATGCAAGTCCCGGAAGCAAGTATACACAACACATGAATACAAATACAATTGCAAGTCCGATTGCTCCGGCTTTTAAGCTGGTCGCAACTGCCTGCTCACCAAGCTGGGCTCCTACAACATTCGAACGCAACTCTTCCAGTTCCAGTTTCAGACCACCGATACGGATTGTAGAAGCAAGCGCATCTGCTTCTTCATAGGTCATGTTACCACTGATCTGAGCCTGTCCATTTGTAATGGCTGCCTGTACATTCGGAACACTTACAAATGCTCCGTCATAATAGATACCAATGCTCTGGCTTGCTGCCAGTGCTTTTGTTGTTGCATCTGCGAACTTTGTTGTTCCATCTTTTGTAAATGTAAGAGATACAACATTCTGTTTATTCTTTGTCAGCTGGTCTTCTGTTGTCTGAGCCTGGGCACTTTTTACATCATTGCCACTCAGTACAATAGAACCGTCTGCCTGCAATTCTTCAATTGTCTTGTTAAGCTGATAATCTTTGGACGCATCTCCCGTACTGTTCACCTGACTGTAGTTTGCTGAGCCGTCACTGCCTGTCTGCGCAATAAAATACAGGGAACCCGGCTGTCCCAGTTCGTCTAAAATCTCATTGGCATCTGTAACACCAGGAATCTCGATATTAATACGGTCGCTTCCCTCCTGATATACACTTGCCTCTGTACTATACTGTTCTACACGCTTTTGCAGCTTATAGATTGTATCACTCATCTCTTCATCCGACGGATTGTCATCTTTGACCTGATATGTGATACTTACACCACCGGCAAGGTCCAGACCCAGTTTGATATTCTTCATAGAACCTGTATGGCCTTTTCCGAATCCAACAATTGTCGTAAAACCAAGCAGTACGATCAAGGCTGCTGCCACAATAAGACTAAGTATGCCTCTGCTTTTTTTCATGATTTACTTCCTTTCTCTTTCTTCCATTCCTTCGAAGGATTCTATGTTACACATTATGCATCTGCCAGTGCTGCTTTGATCATAATGGCACATTCCACACGTTTACGCTGCATCTCACAGCCAACATCATAACAATCATGGATCGTTCCATGGAAATTATAAGAGTTTGCCATACATCCACCACTACAGTAGAATTTAGCGAAACAATTTTTACATTTTTCTTTTGAATATACACTGCAGCTTCTAAAATCATCTGCAATCTCCGGCTTTACAATTCCATCGTCTACATTTCCCATCAGGAATTCTTCCTGCCCGACAAACTGATGGCATGGATACAGATCTCCCCATGGTGTGACAGACAAGTATTCTGTTCCGGAACCACAGCCGGACATACGTTTCATCACACATGGGCCGCCTTCCAGATCAATCATAAAGTGGAAGAAATTAAATCCTTTGCCTTCTTTCTCTCGTTCGATCATAATCTTGGCAAGTTTATCATACTCTTCTTTGATCTGAGGAATATCCTCTTCACGGATCGCATATGGATCGGATTCGTCACCTACGACCGGCTCAATGGACATCTGCTTGAATCCAAGGTCTGCAAAATGCAGGATATCATTGGAGAAATCCAGATTATTTCTTGTAAATGTCCCACGGATATAATACTTCTCCTGATTACGGCTTTCAGCCAGCTTCTGGAATTTCGGCACGATCAAATCGTAGCTTCCTTTTCCGTTGCGGAACGGACGCATCTTATCATTGATTTCTTTTCGTCCATCCAGGCTTAGCACAACATTGTCCATCTCTTTATTGACAAACTCCTGAATCTCATCATTCAGAAGAACGCCGTTCGTCGTAACTGTAAATCGGAAATTCTTGTCATGAAGCTTTTCCTGTTCTCTTCCGTATGCTACCAGATCTTTGACAACCTGCCAGTTCATAAGCGGCTCTCCTCCAAAGAAATCTACTTCCAGATTTCTTCTGCTTCCGGAATTTGCGATCAGGAAATCTAATGCCTTCTTTCCGACTTCATAACTCATAAGAGCACGTCTTCCATGATACTCGCCTTCTTCTGCAAAGCAGTATCTGCAGGCCAGATTACAGTCATGTGCAATGTGAAGGCAAAGAGCCTTTACAACTGTCTTTCTCTTCTTCACGATTGGAACAAGATATTCAAACTCATCCTTTGTAAATAATTTCCCGTCCTCTGTCAGTTCAATGACATCATCAAGAGCATCTCTTAAATCTTCCTCGCTATATGTATCTCCAAGCCGCTTTTTCAGATTCTCCCATGTAAGATCACTCTTTAAAATCTCAGCTGTTGGTTCTTCGTCCGGTTCATTCAGTACAGCGATCACATCATAGCACAGGTCATCAACCACATGTACGGCTCCACTGTATACATCCAGAACAATGTTATATCCGTTATTCTTATACTGATGAATCACAGTAATAATCTCCTTTTCTATTTTTTCTATCTCTTTAAAATTTTAATGGTTATTTGGCAACAGAACAGAGACAGCGACCCTTTTAAGACCGCTGTCTCCTGGTTTTTTACCTATGTTCTTTTACTTATTTGCTCTGCTCACAGGTCTGATTTCCTACTGTACAGGAAGTCTTGCATGCTGACTGGCAAGATGTCTGACATTCGCCGCAACCGCCTTTTTTCACTGTCTTGTTCAGAGTCTGTGTATTCAATGTTTTCACATGTTTCATCACTACATTCCTCCTTGTCTTTCTTGACTTTTATAAGTATAGCATCTTCCTTTCTTTTTCGCAATATTTTTATCTGAATCGTTAATTTTTAATTATTCCCGTTAATATTTTAATTACCTGCAAAAAGGTGGTTTTTTCAATTTTACTATGTTACACTTGCGTTAGATTACAAATGAATCAGAAATTGCCACTTCATTAATATGTCTTATAGGAGGTAATTGTAACATGGCAATTTCAATTGGCATTAACGGATTCGGACGTATTGGACGCGTTGCACTCCGTATCGCCATCAGTCAACCGGAAACTTTTAAATTATGTGGAATTAACGCAAGAAATGCGGATCTTGATTATATGGTCTATATGATCCGCTACGACTCTACATTTGGACGTTTCCAGGGAGAACTTGGAACTTATGAACACGGACTTATCATTAACGGGCAGAAGATTCCTGTCTTCACAGAAGGTGATGCTGCTTCCATCCCTTGGGGTTCCTGCGGTGCCGAATACATCATCGATGCAACCGGAGCATTTTGCACGGCAAAAAAGGCAAGTGCTCACCTGCAAGGTGGTGCAAAAAAAGTCATTATTTCTGCACCTGCAAAAGATGAAGAAACACCTACATTCATCATGGGAATCAACCATACCGGTTATTCGAAAGATATGTCCGTTGTGTCCAATGCATCCTGCACGACCAACTGTCTGGCACCTATCTGTAAAGTACTGGAAGACAATTATGGAATTGAATATGGTCTGATGTCTACGATACACGCCGCAACTGCCAAGCAGAAAGTTGTGGACAGCCGTTCTCTCAAGGACTGGCGTACCGGACGTTCTGCATTCGGCAATCTGATTCCATCCACTACCGGAGCCGCTAAGGCTATCTCTCTCGTCATTCCTTCTCTGAAGGACAAGATGAGTGGTATTTCTTATCGTGTTCCAACTACAGACGTCTCAATCGTTGATTTGAACGTCGCGCTAAAAGAGTCTGCATCTTATGAGGATATCTGCAAAAAAGTAAAGGAAGCCTCCATGACATATTTGTCCGGCATTCTTGATTATGTAGATGATGAAGTTGTATCTTCTGATTTCATCGGAGATTCACACGCTTCTATCTTTGATGCAAGACAGGGAATTCAAGTAAATTCTCATTTCTTTAAGGTCATCTGTTTCTATGATAATGAATGGGGCTATACAAGCCAGATCTTCCGCCTCATCAAGTACATGGATCAGGTTGACCATAATTCATAAGATGCCGGTGGAAACACTTTCCATTCTGGTATCTTTACATTTTTACATGTGGCAAAAACTTTCTGATTCGAACTGTAACTATTCTACTTTCTGTAAGGGACATATACATTCGTCATTACGATTATGAACCGTACGTAAAATAAAAGCTGCCTATATCTGTTTCCTTTTTACAATAGATATACGCAGCTCTTATTTTTTAGCCTTTCATGATATCATACCACCGGTCATACCGCCGCCTGCACATAGTATCAGTGATGTGACAATACTTACACTGTCTCCATTCAGAGTTCTGTAAACTCCAAGTGTAATGAGCAAAAGCAATACAAAATATATGATTCCAAGAACCATCCCCCACAAGTACCGTTTTGATTTTGTCAGTTTCCCTATAATCACTCCACCGATCAATGTTGACACTACATAGATTCCAACAATTGCCGCCGATACAATTTTTTCATTTAATTCAAATTTATACATAAAAAATGTCAAAACCAAAAGTGATATACCGGTGACAATATAAGAAGCCAGAAGTGACTTGATCCACCATATGACCTTTATATTTTTTTGCATATTCTCCATCTCTTTCCTCCTTGTCTACCACAAGGTATGAGCCAGATTCGGCGAATATGACTGCTTCTGCAAATTTTATCACTCCATTTGCTTTCCAAGAAATCCTGCCGCACATGCCCCCAGCTTTTGTTCCAGTTTTGTAAACTTCTCTTTTTCATCTGATGACAGTAAAATAACTGCCCCCACAACATCTCCTTCGCAAATGATCGGTGTAATAGATTCCCATACATAATCCTTTTCCTGTTCCCGGAACACCCGGATATATTTCTTCTCATCTACCTTTGCCAGAATACTGTTTCTTTCTTCCAGTTCCCCTTGAAGAACTTTGCTGATATACTTTTCCTGCACCTCTTTTCTCCCGTTTCCGGAAGCTGCCACGACCTGATCCATATCACAGATACACACAAGGCATCCTGCCTCTTTTGCCAGGCTGTCTGCATACATACCTGCAAATGCAGCAAGCTCTCCGATCGGTGAATATTTTTTCAATATGATCTCGCCTTCCCGGTCGGTAAATATCTCCAGCGGATCACCTTCTCTGATTCTAAGTGTTCTTCGTATTTCTTTCGGAATGACCACACGTCCCAGGTCATCAATCCGACGTACAATTCCTGTTGCCTTCATATGATTCCTCCATGATTGATTCCGCATGGCTGTTCTTTCTTCTCATGCTAAATTTTACTTTTAATGCTATTATGTGAAAATGCATGAAAATTATTCTAATAAAGGAAGCAGAATTCAAGCATTGCATAACAGAACCTTTCAAGCTCCAAACTTCTGTTTATTAATTGCAAAATTTTCTATTTTTCTACTTTTTTTGCAATTAATTGCACGAACTTGATTTTTTTTTTAATTTATGCTATATTCATACACAAGATAGGAGGAATGGTAAATGATTGATACACATAAACTCAAAAAAAGAGATTTATATCTAAATAAAATCATCGCATTTCAAGATACCGAACCTGTAAAAGTTGTTACTGGAATCCGCAGATGTGGAAAATCGAGCCTGTTCAAATTAATGGTTTTACATCTGAAGGAAAGTGGCATTACTGATGAGCAGATTCTTGAAATGAATTTTGAATCCCATGCCTTTAAAAATATGAACAGTGACTCTTTTTACGAATATGTAAAACAACATATCGTCCCTAATAAGAGAATGTACCTTTTCTTCGACGAAGTTCAGCGTGTTCCTAACTGGGAAGATGCTGTCAATTCCTTCCGTGTTGATTTTAACTGTGACATTTATGTCACTGGTTCAAATGCCTATATGCTCTCCTCTGAATATGCCACTTACTTATCCGGCAGATGTGTAGAGATTAAAATGTTACCGCTTTCTTTTTCTGAATTTCTTACTTTTCATGGCTTTGAAGTCAGAGAAATAAAAAGTTCATTGGGAGGTATTCGCAAACAAGCCTTCGATAAAAATGATGAACGTTATGAACTTCGAGACGTTTTTGATGCTTACATGCGATTTGGCGGAATGCCAGGCATTGCCGATATAGGATTAGACCAGGAAAAAGCATTGATGTTACTCGAGGGCATCTACTCAACCGTAATTATGAGAGATATTCTTGAACGCGAAAACCGCAAAGGACAAAGTAGAATCACTGATCCTGTTCTCTTAAAAAAAATTATTATGTTTCTTGCTGATAATATAGGAAGCAATATATCTGTCTCATCTATCGGAAATACTTTGATGAATGAAGGATTGCTTGACAACGGAAAGCGAAAAGGGACACCTAGTGTTCATACCGTCCAATCCTATATAAATGCATTGCTGGAATCATATTTCTTCTATGAAATCAAACGATTTGATATCAAGGGAAAAGAATTTTTAAGAACTTTGGGGAAATATTATATTGTGGATATAGGACTTCGCAACTATCTACTTGGTTTTCGAAATCGCGACAGTGGACATGCATTAGAAAATATTGTTTACTTCGAATTACTTCGCCGGGGTTATGATGTCTCAATTGGAAAAATAGACAATTCTGAAGTGGATTTTATCGCAACAAAAGCGGATAATAAAATTTATGTTCAAGTCACTGAATCTATGACAAGCGAAGATGTTCGCAAACGTGAATTGTCTCCTCTTCAAAAAATCAGTGATAATTACGAAA
>ERZ773188.1437-NODE-1437-length-26411-cov-3.436599_pt1 | contig 26411 bp, 19 predicted proteins | sample MGYA00581011_ERZ773188 | MGnify/ENA primary metagenome ERZ773188 (study PRJEB29015, sample SAMEA2737798) | human gut metagenome | biome: human gut; feature: human-associated habitat; material: faeces | place: China | collected 2012 ...
AAGGATAAGAAAAAGGGTGATGCTTTGTGTTATAGCTGTGCTTTCTATGCTGGCGGCGGTGGCTGTTATGCCGACCTTTGCAAAAGAAGAAAAAACAGATGGGATAAAGCTTCCGATCATAATGTATCACAGCATTGTAAAAAACGAAGATCGCAGCGGTGAGTATGTCATAACGCCTATCGAGCTTGAAAAGGATCTGCTTTATCTGAAGCAGAACGGCTACACTACTGTTTTTGTAAATGACGTTATAAGATATGTGAAGCGTGGGGGCGAGCTGCCTGAGAAGCCTATCATACTGTCCTTTGATGACGGCACTTACAACTACAGAGAATATCTTCTGCCGCTTCTTGAAAAATACGATATGAAAGCCACTGTATCTATTGTGGGAGCTTACACTGACGCTGCCTGCGAGGAGGCTGAGCCTGATCCTGCTTACTCTTATCTTGACTGGCAAGACGTTTCAGTGCTTCGTGACAGCGGTCATGTGGAGATATGCAATCACTCTTACGATATGCACAATCTTGATGGCAGGCGTGGAGTTGGTCAGCTAGAGGGGGAAAGCTACGAGGATTACCGAAAGATATTTCTTAACGACACCACGAAGCTTCAAACGCTTTGCGATGAACACTGTGGTTTTCAGCCAAACGTTTACACCTATCCTTTCGGCATAACCTGCGAAAGTGCAAGTCGGCTCGTAAAGAACATGGGGTTTGAGGCTAGTCTTGGAGTAGAGGAAAAAATCAATATAATAAAAAAAGAAGATGAGCGCTGCCTTTTTGGTCTTTACAGATACAATCGCAGCGGGATCATCTCCACAGAAGAATTCATGAAAAAAGTTTTTGGAGCATAAAAAAAGCAGCCCCTATTGGAGCCACTCTCTAAACTGAATCACCATCAGCATATTCACATTATACTCTGGCAGGTGTCGAAATTATACTTGTTTTTGTGTGATTTTTGTAAAAAAAATGTGTATTCGTGTAAACAGAGTGACAAATGCTGTCACAAACAGCCAAAAGCACGTTGATACGCCACTTTTGGCTGTTTATCATCTCTTTACACAGAACCTATTTATCCTTTTTGCCGCCTTTGATCTTTCCTCTTATCCAGATAATTATTACGACAAGTGCAATAACAAGGACAATAAGGACGATAGCAAGGGCGGTATTGAGCATCTTTTTATACTGGTCCATAACATTTGCGTTTTTGGACACGGCAGATGAAGTATCGGAGCTGTCTTTCTTTTGGGCGGTCTGGGTCTGCTGTTCATCTCCGCCTGCGGCTCTTATTATGGTGACAGTATAGGTGGCGGCATTGCCGTCAACGTCTGTGACGGTTATGGTTCGTACATTTTCGCCCACCTGACACTCGCTTGTGCCTGTATACCATATATAATCAGAGGGGCTTGCTGTTGTTCCCTCTATCTCAACATTGGTAACGGAATTGTCAACGTTCACTGTATAGTTATAGACATTATAGGCAAAGGCAGGAGAAAGCTCGCCGTTATCCACTGTCAGGGCTGTAAGAACGCCTTTATCGGGTATGCCGTTTGAAGGTGCGGTCTTAGTGGCAGTGGTGGTAGTGGTGGTCTTTTCGGTGGTGGTCGTGGTTTCTGTTTCGGTCTTGGTTTCCACCTTATCGCTTCCAACTGTTATGACACAATAGGCGGTAGGCGAGCCGATAAGCTCTGAATCAGGGGAATATATCTGACAGCTTTGCAGGCTTATATTTGCATTTCCTGCCGACAGACCTTTGAACGTAAAGCTGAAATCCACTTCTGAAGAGGGGGTATCAGGAAATCCGTTTACTGTAAGAACTCCTCCACCGCCTGAGGCGTTGTCGCTGGACACAAATTCTATAACGGAATCGTCATAGGCGATATTTGCCTGAACGCTTCCTATCTCTGAATCTGCAGAAAATGTCACGGACACTTCAAACTGCTGATCGGTCATGACGGGGTTTTTAGGCGGATAGAAGAAAGCCTCCCCTGTTGCATGGGCAGTGAGAGCCGTCATTGGAACTGCAAGTGCGGCTGTCAAGAGCGATGAGAATATTCTTTTTACAAGCTTTGTTTTTGTGATCATTGCTATCCCTCCCGATAACATGGATAATTATTTGGTATAAACTTTGGCTATATCAGACCACTGTCCGAAATAGGTCTTGTTCCCTGTGGCTGTATAGCTTCTCACACGGACGAAATATGTCTTTTGGCTTTTAAGATCTGTTACGGTCTTTTTGTCGGTCTTATTTGAGGTCACCTTAACTGTCTTTGCATCGCTGAAAGATATATTTTCAGCATAGGATATCTCATAGCCTGTAGCAGAGCCTTTCTGTGCATAGTCTATATAAAAGCCTTTTTTTACTGGCATGAGCTTTTGTATGGTCTGCCTTGCAGGGGTGATGACAAAAGACTTCGTTATCACTCCGCCATACGAGCCTTTCCCTGTTACTGTTACCTTAGCTGTGCCTATATTCTTATTGCGGGAATATTTCACTATATAGTCTGTGCCGTTTTTAAGGGTCTTGCCTGAGTATGTGACTGTTATGCTTTGGGTGATTTTCTTGCCTGTGAAAGACTTGTTTTTTATGCCTGCGACCTTAGCTTTGGAAATATCATATTTTGCGGTGGTCACGCTCTTTGTATCAGACCATGCGCCGTTATAACGCTTGCCGCTGGCTATTGTATACGAACGCACTCTTACATAATATTTCTTCCCTGACGTCAGGTTTGAAACGGTCTTTTTATCCGTTTTGTTTGAGGATATGATCAAGGTTTTTGCACCTGCGAAGTCAGAGCGTATACTGTACTGCAATTCATATCCCGTGGCTGAACCTTTCTGAGCAAAGTCGATAAAAAAGCCTTTATATCTTGTTTGCAGAGATTGTATCTCCTGTTTTGCAGGATAAATGGTAAAAGTTTTTGCTATCGTACCCTGATAGTTGCCCATGAAGCTTATGATCATTTTTCCAACGCCTATTTTTGTATTTGAGCTATAGGAAACAGTATAATCATGTTCAGGAAGAAGAAATTTTCCTCCGTCTGTTACCATAACGTCAGGTCTTATAGGCTTGCCTGTGTAGGAGAGCGTATCAACATAATAGACGCTTGTCAATTGGGCGGACTTTGGAAGAATGTCGAATGCTTTGGCTATAGTGCCGCTGTATCCGCCAATGCCTGTTATTATCATTTTGCCCTTGCCTGCGGCTATATTATCGGCATAGTCAATGGTATAGTCTTTATTATTTGTCAAAGTGGTATCGCCATAGGAAAGCGTTATACTGCTTTGAGCAAGCTCATAGCCTGTGAATGTCATATGTGTTTTAAAGCCTGATATCTCGCAGTCTTTTATAAGCTTTCTGTCGGTATAGACCGCCTGCACTGTCATATGGGCTGTGACTTTTGAAAAGTCTTTATCCCAGCCTGTAAAGCGTTTGCCTTTTATGGTCGGTGCTTTGGCCGGATCGGCACTTTTGCCGTATTCTACGGTCTGAGATGACAAAACTATGCCGTTTATATCGGTGAAATCGACCTTACAGGTATTGGCTTTCCAGCCAGCATAAAGCGTCTTTGAGCCGTCTGAAAAGCTCACGGACGTTATAGGCTCGCTCTTAAGCTGTGAGTCGGCATACCAGCCTGTGAACTGTGCGCCCTCTTTTGTGGGGGCGGAAAGCTGTGCAGTTTCGCCCTCGCCAAGCTCATCAGGGTTGAGGGAGCTGTTTTCGCCACCGTTCAGGATATAATCTATCTTTGCTTTGTCACTTGGAGTGATTTTTGCGGAAACTGTGGTGTTTTCTGTGAAAACTGTGTTGCTGTTCACAGGTTCACCTTTACGATACCAGCCGAGGGTGAAGCCCTGCTGAACGTTCACATTCGGGAACACGGCTTTGCCTGCATAGTCGGTGCAGACTTCTATGGTCTGTGCCACAGCGGAGAATGTTATCTTATGGGAAGCCTGCTCGCTATATGAGGTCTGGCGCACAAGAGTGCCGTCCATTGTCCACTTTGCGCTGTCTTTGAACTTTTCACCGTAGGTGTTCATTGCATATGCCCCTTGAGAAAGTGCATTTTTTGCAGAAAGGCTTGAAACCAGGCTGTCGCTGTCATTGCTGTAACAGCCGTATGCGTTCACAACGGAAACGGCAATATCCCTGCCTCCTATAAAGGCATTTGTAATGGCGGAGCTGTTTTCCCTTAGGTTTGAAGAACACTCTGTTATGATACCGCAGGATTGTCTTCCTATGACGCCACCTGAATAGACTTCTCCCGACACTGTGCCGTCAAAGGTGCAGGCTTTTATGGCTGTTCCTTGATAAAAGCCCACTATTCCACCTGCATAATCGCCTTTCACTATACAGTTTTTCAGGGAAATGTTATTTATCTCTGCACCATTTTTTATGTATGCAAAAAGCCCTGAATACTCCCCTGAGGAGATAACTGCGTTTTTTATAAGATGTCCGTTGCCGTCAAAATAGCCCATGAATGGGTTTTCAGAATCGCCTACGGGTGAGATAGTTTTTCCGTCAAAGTCAAGGTCAGCTTCAAGGGTGACTAGCCTGCCCTCGAAGCTTTCGCCACTGCTGACACGCTTTGCAAAGCTTTCCCACTGGTCTTCGGTGGTTATAACAAGGGTTTCGTCCTGTTCTTCTGCGGCGGAGATAAGGAGCTTTTGTGCGTTTGAGATATCGTTTTTAGAAGCGTTCTCGTCTGCAAGCACCATTCGGGCATTGTTTGCTTCCCTTTCACAGCCTGCAAATGTGCCGTACTTCGCAAGGGCGCTTTCAAGTGAACTTTTATCGGGCTTTGCAGTATCGTCAGTATAAGCATAGATAAAAAGACTTCCTATGGAGTCGGTCTTATCTGCTCCAACGTCAGACCAATATTTGCCGTTAAGGGAAACATAGCTTTGCCCTGACTGTGCATTTGATGTTCGGTCGCTTTCTGCAAGGAGATATCCCCTGCCGCTGTCGCCGCTGAATTTTACTGAAATGGAATATTTCTCGCCCTCTTCAAGGAGGATATCCTCGGGAAAGTCAACTGTATAAAAGCCGTTTGCGGACACTGAGCCGCTTATCTGCGTTTCAAGGACGCCTATAGGGTCGCTGTCGGAAACGTCGGTATAGACGCTTAGGGTGTAATCCGCACTGCCCGTTTTGCCCACATACATAAAGCCTGCTTTATCAAGCTTTTCATCGGCTTTAGCGGTGAAAACATTTGCACCGTAAACAGAGCCGTCATTACTGGCGTTCACAACATAACCTGTCATTTTGCTATAGTGATATGTATTATCACAGCTTTCTTCAAAGTCATAGCAGCAAAACTGTCCGAACTCTGCTTCGTCATAGGACACCCAATAGAAGCCGTCATTGTCCTGATCTGCGCCCCACGAGCCTTTCACAAGCCATGCACCGTTATTGGCAGGCTTATATCTGAAATTATCCTTACTGTAGTTATCGTCCCAGCCCACCACTGTGACGGAATGATTTATGATAGTGTTTTTTGAGGCGTCGGGATCATAGTAGGCAGTATTGTTATGATTCATATAGCCATTTCCTGCAAAATAGCTTGCGGAAACTGCTCCAAGCTCCATTATTTTACGCTTCACCTGCGTGGTGCTTGAAAGCTCCATGACATAATTCAGCCTGTATTCGCTGACGCTTTTCTTATTTTCGGAAACTATTATATTCTCTGTGCCTGATTCTAAAAACGGCTCGTAATCCTCATAGCATAGTCCCTGACCATTTGCAAGGGCGGAGGCCGCAAAGAGCCAGTTTCCCCCTGATGAAAAATCGTCTTTACCTGTGGCTGTGCCTGAATTTGAGGACAGCACCAAGGCAGGCACGGAAAATTCTGCGGAGGGGTTTTCAAGCCCCTTTTTTATAAGATCCTGTTCTGCGCAGGCAAGGGCTGAAAATGCCCAGCAAGCACCTGTTGAAGCCTGATCTTTTACTGTTGTGATCTCTCCTGAGCTTCTTGGGTCATAGGTGGATGGGAGCTTTCGAGCGGCTAGTCTTGCGGGGGACTTTATCTGATAGTCACCGTCTGTGCTTTTGGCCACGCCCTCTATCTCATAGCTATAGCCGTTATGGGTAAAGTTTACGGGAACGACTTTTATGCCGTTATCCTCGTTGGCAAGTGCAAAAGTCTGCGCCGAAAGCTGAAAAGCCAAGAGCAAAGCTGTCAAAAGCCCTGCCGCACCTTTCATTCTTCTCATTTTCCGCCCTCCTGTTTATCTCAGGTTATGGTTATCTTTCTTGTATACTCGTTTGAAATACATCTGCCGTATGCCGCTGTTTCTCTAAGTCTTACTGCGTTCTTTTCAAGGAAAGCAACACGCTTTGCATAGTCGGAGATATCCTCAAGCTTTTTCAGCGAGGTATCATACTCCAGAGTTCTGTTCTCAGCCTGCGCAAGTATGCGTGTGCCTGTGCGGTTAAAGGCAAGGATCCTGCCGTATGGCACTTGTCTGATATCGTCCTTTCTGATGCCGAGAACAAGGTGCAGGACCATTCTTCTTACTCTTGCCATGGTGATATTCTTTGACTTTATACGCTGTTCAAAGATATCCATAGTTTCAGGGCAGGAGCTTACGACAGACATAAATCTGTTGGCAAGGTGTTCGTCGCAGTCAGGTAGGGCTAGAAAATCTTCTCTTGAAGCTGTGCAGAGCTTGAAAAGCATTTCTCTGCCTGCCTGCCGGGTAAAGGACGGCTTACAGCCCTCAAAATCATATGGAACAAATTTCTGCCACTCACCGCCCTCTTTTATAAGCTCTCTTATATGAGAAGCCGAAGCAAAATCACCAGACTCTGCCTGAGAATCATGTGCAACAGCTTCACGCTTTACGGCATAAGGCACTAGCCATGGGGCTATACGCTTTGCCGCCTTTATATACTCCACTGCAAGAACGTTATTTGGTGTGGAGAATATCTCTTCGGCGGTTCTGCCATAAAGACCTATGGAGGCTTCATACATAGCCTGCGGGTAGGACTTTCCCTGAGATAAAAGTTCTCTTACCTGCTGTGAATTTTCAAGCATTGCGGATATTTCAGCTGCCTGTTCAAGGGCGTTCCTGTCACCGCTTTCACAGCCGAAAGACAAGGTCGTTACCACGTCCTCCCCAAGACCTGCAAGAAGTCTTACTGCACTTCTTGCAAAGACCTCACTGTTTGAACATGAGAACGGGCATGGCAGTTCTATAACAAGGTCTGCACCGTTTCTTATAGCAGCCTGCGCTCTGTCATATTTTGAGAAAACAGCCGCTGAGCCACGCTGCACGCAATCGCCGCTCATTACTGCGACGATACCCTCTGCGCCAGCCTGTCTTGTGGCTTGTATCTGATATTTGTGTCCGTTATGGAACGGATTATATTCCGCAACTATTCCCGCAATTTTCATTTTTTACTCCTCTTTCTACCCTATGCATATTTTATTCCGTCTTTCAAAAGCTTACTGCGAATTATGATACTAATATGTTAAGCCCTAGTAAAAAAATTGTGCAATATGTATATTTATGAAAAAAGCTCTTGAAATTTATCATTAATATTGATATACTATAAGTATATGATATTATGGGCTTAAAGTCAAGCCCGTTATCTGACATATTATAATCGGGAGGAGATTTTTTCCAATGAAAATCTTAGTTGTAAACGCAGGTTCATCATCACTTAAATATCAGCTTCTGGATATGAAGGACGAGTCTGTTATCGCAAAGGGCAACTGCGACCGTATCGGTATCGACGGCCATGTGAGCGCAAAGACAGGCGACGGCAGACACATTGAGGAGGATTGCAATTTCCCTACTCACACTGAGGCTTTTGAAAAGCTCGTTGAGGTACTCACATCAGGCGAAACAAAGGTCATCGACTCTATGTCTGAGATATCAGCCGTTGGTCACAGAATAGTTCAGGGTGCTGAGGTATTCAAGGAGACCTGCCTTGTAACAGACGAAGTTATCGACCAGATCGACGCACTGGCTGAGCTTGCACCTGTACATAACCACCCACACGCTCTTGCACTGAGAGCCTGCAAGGCAGTTATCCCAGCAGGCACACCACAGGTAGTCGTATTCGACACTGCTTTCCACTCAACAATGCCAAGAAAGGCTTATCTCTACGGTCTGCCATACGAGTGCTACACTGATCTTCATGTAAGAAAATACGGCTTCCACGGAACATCACACAGATTTGTTTCAGGCGAGCTTGCAAGAGTAATGGGCAAGCCTATCGAGGAGCTTAAGATAGTTTCATGCCACCTTGGAAACGGTTCTTCTATCACAGCTATCAACGGCGGCAAGTCTGTTGACACATCAATGGGCTTCACTCCTCTTGACGGTCTTGTAATGGGCACACGCTGCGGCTCTGTTGACCCTTCTGCTGTTGACTATGTTGAAAAGAAAATGGGCTTTACACCTGACCAGATGACAGAATACATGAACAAGAAGTCAGGCTTCCTTGGTCTTTCTGGTATCGGCTCTGACAACAGAGATATTCAGGCTGCTGCAAGTGAGGGCAATGAGAGAGCGCTTATCGTAAGCGAGATATTTGCTTATCAGATCAAGAAGTTCATCGGTTCATACGCTGCTGCAATGAACGGCCTTGACGCTGTTCACAGGCGGTATCGGTGAGAACGCACCTGAGGTAAGAGCGGCTGCTTGCTCAAATCTCGATATCCTCGGTATCCACATTGACGCTGAGAAAAATCTCTGCCGTGGAATACTCAAGGAGATCTCCACAGACGATTCTAAGACAAAGGTTTACGTTATCCCTACAAATGAGGAGCTTCTCATTGCAAGAGATACTCTGGCACTTGTTACAAAGTAATATTTCAGATAACATTAAGGACGGCTTTCTTATGAGAGCCGTCTTTTTTTGCACATAAAAAAGGCACAGGAGAGGTCTTCCTGTGCCTTGATTTGTTTGAATGTACGATATCGGCTATATACGTTTTCCAAACACATTGTATCAGGTCTTAACGCCTGAGAACTGCGTCTGATAAAGTCTGTAGTAACAGCCCTTGGCGGCGATAAGCTCCTCATGGCTACCCTGCTCTGCAACACGTCCACCGTCGATAACGACTATCTTATCGGCGTCACGGATAGTGGAAAGTCGGTGAGCGATGATAAGGGACGTTCTGTTTTTCATAAGAGCCACCATTGCGGACTGAATGTGCATCTCAGTTCTGGTATCAACTGAGGAAGTGGCTTCGTCAAGAATAAGTATCTTCGGGTCGGCAAGCACTGCTCTGGCTATGGAGAGAAGCTGACGCTGACCTTGTGAAAGGTTTGAGCCGCCCTCGGCAAGCACTGTGTCGTAACCCTCGGGAAGTCTTTCGATGAACTCGTCAGCGTTCGCAAACTTTGCCGCCGCCTTTATTTCATCAAGGGTGGCATTTTCTCTGCCGTAGCGGATATTCTCCTCTATGGTGTCCTTAAAAAGCACTGTATCCTGCAAAACTATGGCTATGGAACGTCTGAGCTTGTCTTTCGGGATATCGTAAATGCTCTGACCGTCTATGGTTATCTCACCGCTGTCAACGGGATAAAATCTTGTGAGAAGATTTACTATGGTGGTCTTACCAGAGCCTGTTGCACCGACTATGGCTATTTTCTGACCTGCTTTTACTTCAAGATCAAGGTCTTTCAGCACCTGCTTTTCAGGAACATACGAGAAGTTGATATGCTTGAAGTCGATATCGCCTTTGACGTTTTCCACCTCAAAGTCAGCCTTGCCCTCGTCAGTTTCCTTATCAGCGTCCATGACCTCAAAGATACGCTCTGCGCCTGCTATTGCGGTCTGGATATTTGCAAACTGGTTTGCAATCTCATTGATAGGACGTGAGAACTGTTTTGAATAGAGTATAAAAGCCTGAATAATTCCCACTGTTATAACGCCTTTTATTGCGAACCAGCCGCCGAAGGCAGCGATAAGGATAAAGCCGAAATTGGATATTAAGTTCATGCAAGGACCCATTACACCACCGAATATCTGAGCTTTTATGCCACATTTTTTCAGATTGTTGCTCATTTTCTCGAACTTGTCAACAGCGTCCTGCTCTTTGCCATAGGAAACGACCGTTCTATAGCCAACGACCATTTCTTCCACTTCGCCGTTTATCTCGCCAAGAAGCACCTGCTGTTTGATGAAGTATTTCTTCATATACTTTGTGAGTACGCCTGAAACGAATATGGTAAGGAACACCGTAGACAGTGAGATAAGGGTAAGAAGCGGTGAATACAGAAGCATTATGACAACTGTTCCCACTATGGTCAGCACGCCTGAGATGAGCGAGCCTATAGACTGAGAGATAGTTGTGGAGATATTCTCGACGTCGTTTGTCATACGGCTCATTATATCACCATGACTATGGGTATCGAGATATTTTATAGGAAGTCTTACAAGGCTTGAGAACAAGTCTTTACGCATGGTCTTTACTGTGTACTGTGAAAGCTTTGCAGAGAAGATGCCCTGCATATAGGTGAAAACAGAGGACAGGAGATAAACTGCCCCAAGACCTATGAGCGTTTTGCCCAATGCGCTAAAGTCAACGCTTGTTTTCTTTTTGGTGAGAGTAATGCAGTCTATGGCTATCTGCTGTATTGACGGTGCGGCAAGGTTGAGCAGAGTTATGATGAGCATTACTCCGATAAGAGCGAAAAACAGATATCTGTTTCTGCCTATATAGCCGATAAGCTTTTTAAGGGTGTTCTTTGCGTCCTTAGGCTTTTCCATTGTGAGCCTTGCACCGTGAGGTCCGCCCGGTTTTCTTCCGCCGGGTCCCATTGGAGGCATTGGAGGCATTACACTTCACCTCCTGACGTTTTTACCTGTGAGGCGTAGATATCCTGATATACTTCGCAGGTCTTTAGCAGATTTTCATGAGTATCGCAGGCACAAAGCTTGCCGTGGTCAAGGACGGCTATCCTGTCGCATGATTTTACGCTCTGGATACGCTGTGCGATTATGATAAGGGTAGTGCCGTTCATTTTGCGGTCTATCTCCGCACGGAGCTTCGCTTCTGTGCCAAGGTCGAGGGCGGAGGTGGAATCATCAAGAATGAGGATCTCAGGTTTTTTAAGTACCGCTCTTGAGATAGAAAGTCTTTGCTTCTGACCGCCTGACAGTGAAGCACCCTTTTCGGCTATAATACCCTCATAGCCTGCAGGTATCTTCTGAATGAACTCGTCAGCCTGAGCTGCCTGTGCGGCGGAGATGACCTCCTCATGGGTAGCGTTTTTGTCGCCCCACTTTATGTTGTCCTCAACTGTGCCTGAGAAAAGCTCGCTCTTTTGCAGGACTATTCCAACTTTCTTTCTAAGCTCGTCAAGCTTGCAGTCCTTGACGTTTACGCCGTCAACAAGGACTTCCCCTGCTGTGCAATCGTAAAATCTTGGGATAAGGTTCACAAGGGAGGATTTTCCCGAACCAGTTGCACCTAGTATGGCGACACTCTCGCCTGACTTTATATCAAGGGTAAGGTCTGAGATAACAGGTCTGCCCTTGGTTTCAGGATAGGAAAATGAAACGTTTTTAAAGCTCACTGTGCCGCCTGTTTTATCTGAAAGGGAAACGCTGCCGCTTTTTATAACAGGGTCAGTTTCAAGGACTTCTCTCAATCTATTTGCAGATGCGGAAGCCTTTGCAAGGGTCTGGAACATCATAGACATCATCATTACGCCATGCAAGACCTGAGTAAGATATGTGATAGCCGCCATGACCTCGCCGACCTTCATAGCCTGTGCCTGCACCTGCCAGCCGCCTATAACTATAACGGCAATAACAGACAGATTGAGTATTATCATAAGAAGCGGCTGAAGGATAGCCATAAGGGTCTGAACACGGAGGTTTGATTCCATAAGGCTTATATTTGCATCGTCAAAACGCTTTTCTTCTGTATCCTCTCTCACATAGGCTTTTACTACTCTTGCGCCTGTGACGTTCTCCTGAACCACAGAGTTTACGCTGTCAAGACGTTTTGCAACGATAGAATAGTATGGGTTTGCCTTTTTAAGAATTACTATCATCATGATTATCTCGACAGGCAAGGCACATAGGATTATTATTCCAAAGCGAACGTTCAGGGTGAGCATCATGATTATTCCGCCAAAGAACAGCAGGCTGTCACGCACCAACATTCTCAGCATGAAGTCTACCATTTGCTGAATAGCGGTTATATCCGCTGTAAGACGTGTTACCAATGAGCCTGTGGTGAACTTGTCGGTCTGTTCAAAAGAAAGACCCATGACACGCTTAAAAACGTCCACACGCAGATCTCTTGAAAAGCTTTGGGAAGCTATCCCACCGAATGCAGAAGCCGCAATTCCGCAAGCTCCGCCGCCTATAAGAACAAGGAGCATGAGAAGTCCCGTTCTTATGATAAGATCCATATCCTGACCCAGCACGCCATCGTCAACTATTTTTGACATAAGCTTTGGCTGAAGCAGGTCGCCCAGCACTTCTCCCACCATGGATAGAGGTGTCAGCACCGCAAACAGTGCATAGGGCTTCAAGTATTTGCTTAGTTTTACTTTCAAAGCAGTTCCTCCTAAAATTTTATTTCAGGCTACTTATACGCAGGGGAACATTGACGGAAGATAGCAAATGCAGAGCCGTGGGCTGTCAAGGACGCCAGCCCATACAAAATGTGTGATATAACTTTTTTATGTAGTGGCGAACAGCGTTCGCCCGCATTGCTTTTGTTTTGCTAATGATCGCATCGACTTTTCACTGCTGGTGACAAGGCAGAGCCTTTGAAATCACAGCCCTAATTGTGCATTATCTCAAGCTCCCCGGACAGCTCCTGCGCTGTCATTTTTCTGCTGAGGGAGGCTTTGTCTATCATTATGGTAACAGGCTCTTTTCCGTGGATATCGAACCAGTTGTCAGAGAAAACGCAATCTGCGGTCTTTAGGCTGAGGCAAACGCTTTTGGCGTAATTCTCGGCACAGAATGTCAGGGCGAATTTATCCTCGCTTTCTGATATGCCGTAGGTTATGGCAGGCTCTAAGAATGTAAATTCTTTCGGGCGCACAAAGAGGGTTGTGCCAAAGCTCAACACCTTGCCGTTTTCCATAATGGAATATTCAAGATATTTTTCACGAGGGTCGGTGCGGTTTTTAAGCTCGTCTGAAAGGTCGATAGTAAGGACGTTTTGTGCGGTAAGAGCCGGAACGTTCACGGACTTTTCTCCGCTTTGCAAAATTTCTGCTTTGTTGTTTCTCAGCTTCCATTTTACTATGCCCTCAAAGGCTGTCATGCGCTCGTTGGATATATTGAGCACAGGCTTTTTTCTATGGGTATCGTCGCAGGAGATAAGGCATGGAGCGTAAAAACGCTTTGCATAATAATGCAGACCTTTCCACCTGCCGAAATAGTCGATACTTGACCATGAGATAACAGGGTTTGAATCATTCACCTGCCAATATGCAGAGCCCATACATCTGCCTCTTGCTCTTCTCATATGCTCAACATTTGAGCGTATGCAATCCGCCTGAACGAGCTGTGAGGAATAGATGAGCTTTTTGAAATCATATGGATATCTTACCATTTGAGCGAGATAGTACATTATCTTCTCGTTGCCCTGGACGCACTTCTGATGCGCCGCCATAACTGGTGAGCAAAGGTCAAAGTCGCCCTTTGTTTCATCGGCAAAGGCACGGCAGGTCTTTATATCAGGCAGGCTTTCAAAGCCGTATTCTGAGCAGAAGCGGTAATAAAATTCTCTGAACGCTTCGATAGGCTTGAAGTTGTGCCAAACGTCCCAATAGTGCATATCCCCTGCATGGTTTGAGGAAGCGTCCTTGAAGCCTCCCCCTGATGAAGGTGATGACGGCCAATAGAATGTGTTTTCGCATGGGTCATAGGCTTTAAGCACCTGTGGGATAATATCCTCAAAAATGATAAGATAGTCACGCTTTGCTTCCTCGTCCTCGGGAAGACCCCAATATTCCCATGCGGATTCTATCTCGTTGTTGCCGCACCACAGACCAAGAGAGGGGTGGTTTCTCAGGCGGATAACGTTGTCACGAACTTCCCCACGGACAGTTTCTTCAAACTCCTCCGTGAGCAGATATGCAGAGCAGGCGAACATAAAGTCCTGCCATACTATGATACCATTCTCGTCGCAGTAGTCATAGAAATACTCGTCAGGATAATAACCGCCTCCCCACACTCTTATAAAGTTATAGTTTGCGGCCTTGCAATCTGCAAGGAGCTTTCTTGTTTTCTCTTCGTTACAGCGTGTGACTATCTGGTCTTCAGGGATATAGTTTGCGCCCATGGCAAATATCTTCACGCCGTTGTTTATAAAGCAGAACTCCTCGCCCCACTGATCTTTTTCACGGCTGACAGTTAAAGTTCTAAGACCTATGCGCTGTGTATTTTTATCTGTGCAAGCGTCATTTTCATCATACAAAGTCACTGCACAGCTATAAAGTGGCTGTTCGCCATAGCCGTTCACCCACCAAAGCTGAGGGTCGCTTATCACAAGCTCTGTTTCATAATACTCTGCACTTCCCTCTAGGCTTATGTCGGCTTTTGCGGTGATATTGCCCTGCGGGTCGGATATTTCCACCATAGCTTTTTTACAGCCGTGGTTTTCTATATGCAAAAGGGCTTTCAAAGTCACTTTGTTATCGGTATGTTTCTGGCTGTAATAGACGTCAAGTATACGTCCTGCATCTGGGACGATAAGGGATACACTGCGCCATATTCCCATGTCAGGGAGCATTGGACCCCAATCCCAGCCGAACATACAATGGGCTTTTCTTATATGTGTATAGCCTGTCATGGTGGAGTCAACGCCCCAAAGGTGACGTTTTTCGTCCATTTCTTTTATGTATCTGTTTGGCGAGGTTATTTTCACTGTGAGAGTGTTGTCCCCCTCTTTGATAATACCATGGACAGGAAACTCCCACACTCTGTGCATATTATTCACTCTGCCGAGGTGAATGCCGTTGAGACAGACATTTGCTATGGTATCAATGCCGTCAAAGTGCAGGACAGTATGCTCGCACTCCACTGCGGTCTTGTCTGCGGTGAATGTAGTTTCAAAATCGTAATCATCATCACATATCTGTGTTGAGATATACTCGTTCTCACGATAATATGGGTCTGGTATCTTTTTATAGTCAAGCAGGGTCTTATATACAGAGCATGGAACTTTGCAATCAAAGCTCTCCTGCGAGCCTGCTTTTTTCATTTTCCAGTTATCGTTAAGGCTTACTGTTATACTCATTATTTTTCTCCTTATTTATCATGGACGCAGAAAAGGTTTGTTTCCCATGCGGGGTAGTATCTTTCCTGACGGATATAGAATTTGTATCCTTTGCAAAGACTGTTTATATACAGAGGCAGGGTGATGTAATCATATGGTCTGTGATACAACGCACTGCATATTTTGGGGGCATAGCGTGAAATGGTATATTCACTGCCTTTGATAGCTTCTAGGTCTGCTCCCTCAACGTCATATTTTATATAGGTGCATTTTTTGCCTGCAAGAACGCTGTCCAGACTTCTTGCACGAACCTTTTTTCCTGCGGTATCTACTCTGCCCTGTCTGCCTGCGCCGCCTGCGAAATAAAGCTCGGTATCAATGCTCCATGCGGCGGCATTGTAAAGGCTTATATTGTCATTGGCTTTTAGATTTTTCAGGCATTTCTGAAAGTTTTTTCTCTCAGGTTCGAGGGCATATATTCTCTCATACTTTCCCCCTGTGCGTGAGATAAGCTCTGCAGCAGTGTCGCCTGTGTATGCTCCCAAGTCGCAGTATATCTCGTTTTCTCCAAGGGGAAGTATCTCGGTTATCTTGTCCTTATCAGTAAATATCTCACGGAGATAAGAAAGCTTACCTGTTATCTTGAAGGCTGTCAGCTTTTCAAAGGTAAGCTTTGAAATATCGTCATCAAAAAGGCGGTAAGCTTTTTCAGCCTGAGAATACATTGAGAGAAGCTTTTCCTTGCTGAAATTTTCATCGCCTGCAACGCACATTTCCGGCACTATGACCTCGCAGCTTTTTTCAATATTGTCGATACGCTCCATTATCTCAGGCAGGCTCGTGCCAAAGCCAAGCACAACTGTGATATCCCCAAACTGCGCTTGCACCTGAGAGAAAGTCTTCACCTTAAACCCTCTGAAGCTTTGTCCACGGACAAAATCGTCGCTTGCAAAAACACCTGTGCATTTTATGCCAAGTCTATCAAATTCATCAAGAAGCTTTTCCGCTCCATCGCCCATGCCGTATATGAATATCGGCTTTTCGCAGGTCTTGAGCCTGTCCCACGAGCTTTCAAGGGACTGAAAATATTCTTTTGAAAACATTCACACTTTCCTTTCCAAAAAAGGCTCTCACAGAAAGATCTGCGAAAGCCCCTTATTCTTATAGAACTTTATATGATATCGTCATCGATATCAAAATCATCATGATCATGGCAATGACCGCCGTCACCGCCAACCATATCTCTGCCCCTTACACGGTATCTATCACGATTTATATCGATATACTTATCAAGCTGTGCAAGCACATCTCTTGGTGCTTTTATGGACTTGACTTCCTTAACAGGCGTATCAACGTCTTTGACATTCATTACTATTGTGCCACAGCCGAACATTCTTTGTCCCAACGGCAGGACAAGCTTTTTGTCGATGACCCTATAAAGGTCAAGCTCGTCTTCCTCTATGCTAAGAAAACCCTTGCGTGTTATAAACTTATCTTCTGTGAGAAAATATCTTGTAAATGATATAGGCAGACCAAAAATCGTTCTTTTCTTATCTGTCCAAATGTAATTGATAACGTCTTTTTTCATAAAACGACGTCGCCTCCCTCAACATTATCTATAATTTTTTACATAGACATCATTGCAAACTGGTGGCACAAAAAAGTTGCTGACCATGTTTTTGCAACGATCCTCCCGTATATTTTACCACGCAATAAAGCTTTTGTCAAGAAATTATCTTTTGTAAAAGCTATGTAAAAATACCGCTCATTTATATATTTCTATATCATTTCGCAAATATTAATAAATGTAAAATCACACATTTATATTAACATTTTATTAAGCATATAGCAATCTTTGCTGGCGTTTTCGACTTTTTTCTACATAAAATGAGCTTTCATAACAATGTAAAGTTGATGTAAAATATAGCAAATCGTCAATTTATTCATATAATATATTGATTTAAACGACACAAAAGCATATTTTCTCTGTGTAAATTACAATATTTGCACAATTATCTCATTTAAAATTTGGTCATAACCGACATTTGTTTATTTGCTATGTATAAATTGTTGCGTGTTTCTTAAAACATAGTACAAAAAGCAAGAAAATTAAGTAAAAAACTTGAAATTATATCGTAAAAATGTTATACTGCAAGTGTAGTATAAAGTTAAAAAAATAAAAAAACCGGAGGAAGATTTAAAATGTGTAAAAAAGACGTGATCAAAATCCTTGTCGGAAGCCTCAATCAGGCCGGCATGAAGGTGGCAGACTATCTGAAAAAACAGGGGTACAATGTTGCACAGTCAGACTACAATCCACTGGAGATACAGCTTGAGGTGCTTAAAAGCAAACCTGATTTTCTGATAATTTCAGAAATAACTGAATTTCCATACGAGCTGTGCAAAAATCTCAAAGGGGCTTGTCCTAAGCTGAAAATAATCATGCTTTCCAACAGAAAAACCAACAATGGAAACAATGGACGCAGACATGATAATAAAAAGTCCTCTAAGCTGTGCGGATATCAAAAACGCACTCAGAGCGCTTCAGTGTCCTGACGATTCTGCAGATCTGAACATCACAATAACACGAAGCTCTGACGAGGGGTACACCAATGGCGACATACAATCTGCTATATCCACCGTGATGAAGCGGTTGTGCATAACTCCGAATTATAACGGCTATGGCTACATCAAAGAGGCAATAAAAATGGCTCTTACGACAGACAAAGCCAACAGACGTGTTACAAAGGTCATTTATCCAGAGATAGCGGCGGCACATGGAGTAACCACAGTAAGCGTTGAAAGAAACATGCGCACCGCCATAAGGATCGGTTGGGAAAAGGCTCATGACAAAGACAAAGCCGAGATATTCGGTAATTTCGCCATAAGACCTGACCACTACCCCACGAACAGCGAATTTATTTTCGTTGCCGCCGAATACATAAACAGCAAATATCCAGCGGAAAAGGCATTATCAGCCACCGCTGAACATACTAGCGAAAGTAATTTATTTATCTGACAAGAAGAAAGCCGTTATGCCCACAGGCACAGCGGCTTTTTTCTATATAAACGAAACGTCCTGCAGTAAATGACAACGGGCTGCCCTGCGGACGCAGATCTTCTGCTGCGTCACCCACTGTCATACGATCACTGCAGACGCTCCGTTATCTCATTTTATGCCGACATGGTTTTTATGACACAAAAAAGCGTACCGAAAAATCGGTACGCTTAGTGTTTAAGTAAAAGCCGCCTTGCCGTCGCACAGCCGATAAACCCGCTATAAAAGCAGGGTGGGTAAAACAGCCTGAAAGCTTCACGCTCCCTTCGTCCGTTTACGAAACGGCAAATGCGGTTTCGTTCGGGAGGTCTGCAATCCCTTTCCAGAGTCTGAATCCCTTTTTAGAAGTGTTGGATTTATAATAACTGTGCTTGTTCGCACAAGGCAGGAAACTTTTTCTGTTATTTAGTATATCACAACATATCCATAATATCAATAGGTAATTTCAGCAAATCAAAGTACATAAAATTGTACATTTTACATATTGACAAGCCTATATGCTGAGATATCTTTCTTATGACAGGTGGTCGTGATCGTGACAACCGCAGCCACAGCCGCAATCATCGTCTTCGTCCTCATCGTCAAACTCGAACATTTCATCGATACGCTCCATGAACATCTGACCGATCTTCTCATATTCGTCATCATCTTCGATAGAAGCAAGTATCTCGTCATTGTTCTCGTCATACTCAGCCTTGAGTATCACAACGTCGCCTGAATCTTCAAGGGCTTCGTCACCGTTCTCATAATAAGGAGTGAGAGCATAATACTTCTCGTCACCATATTCCATTGCGTCCAACAGCTCAAAAGTCTGCTTATCACCATTTTCGTCCTCCAGCTCGTAGAGGTCCGGCAGAAACTCGTTATCCATAATTATCCTCCTAACATGATCTTGTGCGGTATATCGGCACTTTCTGAGTGGGATATATCGAAAAAATCAGAACAGAAAGACTGTTTCTGACCACCGCAACACTTTAATTATACTACACTGCAAAATCAAAGTCAAGCGCATTTTGTAAAAGTAATATTAAATATAAAAATCACAAAAAAGTTGAGAAAAACTATTGACAAGTAACAAAAGATGTGGTATAGTATAGTCAAGGAAAAACAAAGAGCCAAACAAAAGCAGACAACAGGGTTCGCTGAAACGGTCAACGGTCTGACGATACAGTAACGATTTCAGAGGGCACGGCAAAGCGAAGTAAGGCGAGAGGTTTTCCTTATATATCACAGGCAGATCGATGGACACAGCGTATACCCGACACTAGGTACACTACAGTTCAGCAGGCGGGCAGGCTCATCGGATACCTAATAAGATATGAAAGGAGCGAGTCCAATGGACGCATCAGAGATCCAGGAGAGTATCCATAGGCTCGGCAATTTCTTAAAGTAAAAAAGGATCAAGACGCAGACGAATGAGCTGACAGGAATCCAGACATATATGATTTACACAGGAAGAAATTGCAGAGTCTCATGGATTAATCACAGCACAGAGTTACTGCAATTTAAGGATACTCTCAAATTTACAATTGAATATTTTGCAACTTTTATATAAGGAGTGATCGACATGATCGGTTACAGAAGGTTTGCAAATAAAATTTAGACAGGAGTGTTTCCAATGCACAATTTCAGCTTTTCAGAGGTAAAGAAATAAACTGAAAGAGTGATTCCAATGTAAAATTTAGCTTCTGAACATAAAAAGCTCACAGAGCTATAAAAATCAAATAAATTTCGAGGAGTGGTGCATATGAAAATGCACAAAAGGAACTTGAACATGAAATAGAATGGAGTGAGTCCGCCAAGAAATTTACGAGCTTAATGCTCTTACTGATTTGATTTACTGACTAAGATTTTTCTAAAGATCATATAAAATACTGAAGGAGTGGTGCGTTATGAAAATGCACTCAAGGCTTTTGAACATCTGATATTTGGAGGTGAATCCGCCAGTTACTTCAGCAAGGCTTATCTGATATGATGAGCGTAGGATCTTGAAATTATGCGAAAGGCGATAATTCCAATGGAAATGTAATAAGTTTCATTGACAATAAATTTTCACGAAAGGTGTTAAGTCCGATGGCACGTTAAGTTTTATCCACTGAGGCATAACTTAATATTTTGAAAGGAAATAAATCCAATGGAAAGGTAATTTGCACTTAGAGATTATTTTTACCGAAAGGAAATAGATCCAATGGAATAGCTTATATTATGCGGACAGAATTTTACTGAAAGGCGTGAGTCCAAAGTACAATTTAGCATGAGTTTACGACTAGAATTTTCAGAAGGGCGTAATACCAATGGCATAATCAATATGAACGTACATACTTAACTATGTGGTGTATTCAGATATCACATAGTTAAGTTTTTTTGTGTAAGAGGTGGGACGTCGAGGACGCCGTCCCCTACAACGTATCAAGAATAAAGCACCCTGCGGTCAATGCAGAGTGCTTTTATTTTATATCATATTTTCAAGGAAAGCCACTGTCTTTGGATCGTATGTAAGATCCTGCGCTTCCATATCCTCGTCAAGCTGCCACAACTTTGTTACTGCGAAAACTGACGATACAAAAAACGGCTGGCTGTTCAGATAGCCGAGGGTTATCTTTGCCGGAGTGTCCCCCGTCTGTTCACTGAGCTGTTTTACCTTTGCAAGTCTTGCAAGATTAGCAGGACCTGCATACTGTCCCTCAGGGAGATTGTTTGCAGCGTCGCCCTTTGCAAGCTTTGCAAAAAAGCCCTTTGCCTGCGGGGAGAACGCCATAACAGGAAAATCATGCTTCTTGTACCAGCGGAACTCCTTTGTATCCATACAAACAAGAGTATTGTCACCGAAAGTTTCAACGCTCGAATGTGCAAGGCTGTAGTTTATCTGACTGATCCTGATAGGCTCCATACCGTTTTCCTTTGCAAACTTATTCGCTTCCTCTATCCTCTGAGTTGTCCAGTTTGAAACGCCTATAAAATGTATCTTTCCGCTCTCATAAAAATCATTGAGAACTGGCATTATCTCTTCCACAGGTATCTTCGGGTCGTCACGATGAAGAAAATAAATATCCACATAGTCAACGCCCAGCACTCTCAGGCTTGCTTCAAGATCCTTTGTAAGCTCTTCCCTGCTAAGACGGCTTTCGTCCATATGACCCATTTCAGGGTGACCGCCCTTTGTGGCGATACAAATTTTATCACGATTGTTTCTGGCTTTGAGCCATCTGCCTATTACGCCCTCGCTGGAATTGTGACCATTTTCCAGCCAGTCGCAGTAAACTCTTGCGGTATCGATACACCAGCCGCCAAGCTCTACATATTTGTCGAGAAACTCAAAATACACATCGTCACAATCGTTTCTCTCAAAACCTGCCGCACCAAAAGTCAGGGCAGGGACTTTCATTTCATATCTGTCGTTTTTCAACACATAGCTTATCATACACTCTTCCCCCTTGGCATACAATTTCCTTTACTATTTATCATCACTATGTCTATCAATATATTATTATACCATATAAAAAGGACTTTTTCCACAGGATTTTGTTAAATTTTATTTTTTCATAAAAACCCCTTGACAAGTCGGTAAACTTGATATATAATTGTAAAGGTTTATGACTTTACAGAAATCCATTAGGAGGTAAGCGGCATGAGTAAAAATTTGCAAAACAGCGTTTTGCTCGACTTGTATGGCTGCCTGCTCACTGATAAACAAAACGAGATCATGGATCTTTATTACAATGACGATCTGTCGTTGGGAGAGATCGCCGCTCAGCTAGATATCTCAAGGCAGGGCGTTCATGACGCTATAAAAAAATGTGAAACTGCAATGGCTGATTATGAAGAAAAGCTAGGTCTGCTAAAACAGCAGGAGGCTTATCTGGCAGAGCTTAAAGAGTTCAAGGCTCAGGCTATGGACGTTTTTAACGAGTGTAAAAAAAAGAATTATGCGAGAGATATCGCCGAAAAGGTGATAGTGCTTCTTGAAAATCTCGATTCTAAGCTTGATGAATTTGACAACGCAGAATATACGGAAGAAGAATAGATATAGATAAAAAAATTATACGGAGGACAGCTTATGGCGTTTGAAGGACTTTCAGAAAAACTAAACGGCGTGTTCAAGCGTCTTAAATCAAGAGGTAAACTTAGCGAAGCCGATGTAAAAGAGGCAATGCGTGAAGTTAAAATGGCTCTGCTTGAGGCTGACGTTAGCTACAAGGTAGTAAAAGATTTTATTGCCAAGGTAACAGAGAGAAGCGTTGGCGAGGAAGTGCTGAAGAGCCTTACTCCTGGTCAGCAGGTCATAAAGATAGTTAATGACGAGCTTATAAAGCTCATGGGCGAGGCTAACTCGAAGATAAACTTCCCTAACAAGCCGCCTTGCATCATAATGATGTGCGGTCTTCAGGGTTCAGGTAAAACAACACACGCTGCAAAGCTTGCGAAGATGTTCAAGAAAGAGGGCAAACGTCCTCTGCTTATAGCAGCCGACGTTTACAGACCTGCGGCTATTGAACAGCTAAAGGTTGTGGGAGAGAGAGCTGAAGTCGCAGTATTTGAAATGGGTCAGATAGACCCACGAAAGATAGTAAAAGAGGGTATCAAGCACGCCAAGGATTATGGCAATGACCTTGTTATCATAGATACGGCAGGACGTCTTCACATTGATGAGGAGCTTATGAACGAGCTTAAAGACATCAAGAAGATCGCTGAGCCGAACGAGATAATGCTCGTTGTTGACGCTATGATCGGTCAGGACGCTGTAAAGGTAGCTTCAAGCTTTGACGAGGCTCTTGGTATCGACAGCGTTATCCTTACAAAGCTCGACTCTGACACAAGAGGCGGTGCGGCGCTTTCAGTGCTTGCTGTAACAGGTAAGCCTATCAAGTTCGTTGGTATGGGCGAAAAGCTTGACGAGTTTGAGGCTTTCCACCCTGAGAGAATGGCTTCAAGAATACTTGGCATGGGCGATATGCTCACACTTATCGAAAAGGCTACTCAGACAGTTGACGAAAAGGACGCCAAAAAACTTGCAGAAAAAATGCAGGAAAAGGGCTTTGACCTTAACGACTTGCTGGAGCAGATGAAGCAGATACAGAAAATGGGTTCTATGAAGTCTATTATCAGAATGCTTCCGGGCGCAAACAAGGTAACAGACGAGCAGGTGGAGCAGGGCGAGGTTCAGCTGAAAAAAACTGAGGCTATGATAAATTCAATGACAAGGGCTGAAAGAGAAAAGCCTGCGATCATTGACCCTAAGAGAAAAAGACGTATCGCTGCCGGAAGCGGCACACAGGTATCTGACGTAAATCAGCTTCTTAAGCAGTTTGAACAGATGCAGAAAATGATGAAGCAGTTCGGTATCGGTGGAAATCTTCACGGAAAGAAATCCAGAAGAAACAGAGCGGCACTTCTCAAAGGACTTGGCGGCGGAATGCCACAATAGTTGATAAGCTATCAGCAATCAAGTGATTGATTTGATATATGAAGTTTTTTATGGAGGTGAAAATACAATGGCAGTAAAGATCAGACTCAGAAGAATGGGTGCTAAGAAGGCTCCTTTCTACAGAATCGTAGTTGCTGATTCAAGATATCCAAGAGACGGACGTTTCATCGAAGAGCTGGGCTACTATGACCCAACTAAGGAACCTTCTGTACTCAAGGTTGACGACGAAAAGGCAAAGTCTTGGATCGCTAACGGTGCACAGCCAACTGATACAGTTAAGGCTCTTCTCAAGAAGAACGGCACTATCTAATAGCTGACAAGACAATTCAGACGGTGAGCCACCTATCCCACCACTTCGCTTGCCGTTTTCGGCGGGGAAAACGCTTCCCTGCCGCATTTTCGTGGGAGAATGGAGATATTTTTATGAAAGAATTACTCGAAACTATAGTTTCTGAGCTTGTTGAAAACAAGGACGCTGTTGAGGTCGTTGTTGACGAGCCTAACGCAGAGGGTATCGTGGTTTACCATCTTCACGTTGCTCCGGACGATATGGGCAGAGTTATCGGCAAGCAGGGCAGGATCGCAAAGGCTATAAGAGTTGTAATGCGTGCCGGTGCTTCCCGTTTGGATCAGAAAATAATGGTAGAGATAGACTGATAGTTCAGTGAATAAATCATCACCCCGTACAGATAATAGTATGGGGTGATTTTTTTGCGTGTAAATAAAAAATGCTTCAATGCGTTCACAGGTATAGCCGTGGGGATATGCAACGGTTTTTTCGGCTCAGGCGGTGGAATGATAGCAGTGCCTATGCTTGAAAAAGGCGGCAGCGAGGCGAAAAAAGCTCACGCCACGTCCATTGCTATAACACTGCCGCTGTCTGTCATAAGCGGACTTGTATATTTCAAGGGCGGCAGTCTTGATTTTTCTCAGGCAGTGAAATTCATACCCCTTGGTCTAGCAGGTGCGGCAGTGGGTGCAATGCTCATGAAAAAGCTTTCAAACAGCCTGCTAAAACGCATTTTCGGCGCACTTATGATAGTAGCTGGAGTGCGGATATTTATGAAATAGGGTGATATTACGGCTTGGTATACAATATGTGCGGTGGCTTTTCTCACAGGTATCTTTGCCTCCATGGGTCTTGGTGGCGGAATGGTGCTTATAGTTTATCTGACGGTGTTTGCAGGCTTTTCGCAACTAGCGGCGCAGGGGATAAACCTTGTGTTTTTTATCCCTATCGCAATAATAAGCCTTGTGCTTCACACGAAAAACAAGCTTGTGGAATGGAAAAAAGCCGTTCCCGCAGTTTTGTGGGGAACGGCTGCTGTTATCATATCAGCATGGCTTGCAAACAGGATAGAGCAAAGCCTGCTTTCAAAAGCTTTCGGTATTTTCCTTATCCTAATGGGACTGAAAGAGTTATTTTTCAAGAGTGAAAAGCACAAGTTCAAAGGGGTCTGAGAAACGCTGTGTCCAGCCACTATTGCCTACTCCTCTTGATACAACAAGGGTTGTATCGTTCACGCTGTAAGTGCCGTCGGTGTATTTCGGAAACAGACCCTGACCGGGTGCATAAAGACCATTCACAAGGGGAAGCCTTATAAGTCCGCCATGTGCGTGACCTGTGAAGTCGATATCGATATGCGTTCCATACTGCACTGCGGTCTTGCTGAAATAGTTGCAATCCTCGGGATAGTGGTTTAGCAGTATGACAAAATCCTCTGTGACCTGAGAAAAAGCCTCGCTGTCATTTTCCATATTGTCAAAGCCCAACAGGCTTATAGTATCACCATTTCGTGTAAGTGTGGTATGCTCGTTATAGAGGACGTTTACACCATAGCTTTCACAGCCTGAAACAAACTTTTCTCTTTCCTCCTGAGAAAGATTATATTCATGGTTGCCCATAACAAGATAGACAGGACATATGTCAGGGAGCTTTTTCATAAACTCAATGGAACGGTCAACATCGGGGAAGATCTGATCTACGCTGTCCCCTGTAATAAAGATATAGTCAGGCTCACAGTCTTTGACCTTTTCCGTCAGCCTATCTATATAGCCCTTGCCCCACTCGTTGTGGAAGTCAGATATCTGAACTATCTTACAGCCCTCGAAGCCCTCAGGTAAGTTATCAAAATGCGCTGACAGCTTTTTGACCTCGATATAGGTATTAGACCACACAAAGTCGGCTAATACCATTACCGCAAGCACTATTATCACTATGATGATATTTCTTTTCTGCTTTTTAGTCAGTCTGCTTTGCTTTTTTTCTTCTGTATTCAAGATAGCCCTCCAAAATTATCGTCGCGGCAACTGTATCTACAACAGCCTTTCTTGCCTTTCCCCTGACGTTTGTTTCGTTAAGGATATTGTGTGCTGTGACGGTAGTGGAACGCTCGTCCCACATTCTCACCGGCAGGTCGGTACGCTCTTTCAAAAGCTCGGCAAACGCCCTGCACTTCTCTGCTCTCGGTCCTTCCGTGCCGTTCATGTTTATAGGCAGACCTACTATTATCTCACCTGCACCGTATTCAGCCGCTGTCTGAGCCGCCTTATCTGCAAGCCTTTCGGCGTTTCTCTCAGGAACAGTGCCGATAGGAGAAGCAAGAAACTCAGAGCGGTCGCTTATTGCGAAGCCTGTTCTTGCGTCACCATAATCTATTGCCATTATTTTCATTTTGCGCACCTCTATATCAAGACTTTTCTTATCATTATATCATAAC
>ERZ773188.1453-NODE-1453-length-26241-cov-3.485450_pt1 | contig 26241 bp, 22 predicted proteins | sample MGYA00581011_ERZ773188 | MGnify/ENA primary metagenome ERZ773188 (study PRJEB29015, sample SAMEA2737798) | human gut metagenome | biome: human gut; feature: human-associated habitat; material: faeces | place: China | collected 2012 ...
TGGCACGGCGTAATAACCCGGATATGCCGGATCAGACGCTCTACAACAAATTGAAAGACCGCAAAAACTGGTATTTGCCGATGGTGGAGAATTGAGAATGGTATATTGAGGAATGGCAGGCATGGAACGCAGGCATAGGCTCTTTTCCATGCCTGTTTTTTCTGCAAAAAATATGAAATGGGAAAAAATGACATACGTTTTGTCGAAAATTGCCCTATCCTCTTTGGGCAAGGTGGCTTAATTTTGCGATTAGAAAACTAAAGAACCCAATATCATGGAAATATTCACGGAAAGTCAATTCTCAGCATGTTATATACATTACCGGAGGCGGGTGAGAGGTTATATCTTGTCTCGGGTTTCCGACCGTGAAGAGGCGGAGGATCTGACTCAGGACGTATTTGAAAATATATGGAGATGCAGGGAAGGGGTACGCAAGGAAACGCTTCACAATTTAGTCTATACGGTTATGCGGAACACCGTGATAGACTATCTGCGCCGCCGTTATATGAAAAAAGACAAGATGGACATATACACCTGCTGTGAGGAGGAGGGCCGCAATACGGTAGAAGAAGATTATTATTACAAGGAGCTTCGCGTGGCGCATAGGAAGATGGTGAAACAGTTGTCCGAGAAACGCCGTCAGGCATATATTTTGTATTTTTACAGGGGTATATCGTATGCTTCCATTGCCGACAGGCTCAGTGTGTCCGAACGTTCTGTGGGCAGTCATTTGCAAAGGGCGTTCAGGGCGGTGCGTCTGGGGGTGGACGGGATATACCGGTATAAGGCGGGGTGAATGGAACCGGAAGTCCCGTTTTTGACAATATGTACGCTTTTTCGCTTTCCGACATGCAAATGGAAAGGGAAAAGGCTTTCTTCCCATTGGCCGGAGTTGTGTCAAAAGCCTGAAACAGGTATGGAAGAGGCTTTTTAGGAATACTTTTTTAAGGTTTCAAGGCATTTTTTTATGTTTATTCACCAAAGACATGAATCGTTTGGAGCAGAATGAAAAATCGTTCGGCTGAGAAAACATTTTTTTTCTCCTCGTGACGGTCGGAAGTCATGCGCTTATCGGTGGAACAAGTGCCTTAAAACCGTGGCTCAACCTGCTGCGGATGCCATTATTTTCTCTATTTGGAAAGGAAAAGCCTGTGGGTTCGGAGTGTCTTTTGGTAAGCTGGAACGCCTTACTGGTTACGCCATTCTTTGGGGGCTGCGCAGAACGCGCCTTATGGTTTTCATTATGATAACGGAATACATTTCCGGCTTTCATCTTGCCTTTTCCCGACGGTGCGAGAATCGCGTATTTACGGCGGACATCCAAGTGGGGGACGAATAAACGAGTCACGCACCATCGGAATTGACTTTTTGCCATTTTGTAATTGGAGGTTTTTACAGACGTAGGATTTGCTCTTTGCTTAAGAAATCCAGAAACTTCCGGTAGGCCGTGCAATTCCGGAGCAGCGTTTCGTTTCCGGTCATGAAAAATTGCTTGCGTGCCCGGGTGAGGGCCACGTTGAGCTTGCGGTCTATTTCCCGACCGTCTGTCATGACCGGTTCGGACAAGATGGAGAGCTGGTACGGACGGCTGACGGTGGTGCTGAATATGATGATGTCGCGTTGGCTGCCCTGATAACGTTCCACCGTGTCGATGGTGATGTCGGCCGTGTCGGGAATGTGCCGTTCAGCCAAGGCTTTGCGTATCATGGCGATTTGTGCGCGGAAGGGGACGATGATTCCGATTTGCTTACAGGGACTGAAGGGTATGCCCGAGCGGCTGTACAGTTGGCAAAGGGTATGTATCAGACGTGCCACAGTCTCGGCTTCCCGCTTGTTGCTTTTGGATGAATCGCCCACGTTCGGCAGACCTTGGGCAAGCTTGGTCTGCTCTTGCTTACTCTCGATTTTCGTGTAATATTCTGCTTCGTCGGCTTGTACGGAAATAAATGCCATACGTGTACCGGCCACGAAGGCGGTCCATCGGTCATCGTCCGGACGGGTGCCGAATGCCAGTGGTTCCTGTTGATGGGGGAGGGGAACGGCATCCAGTCCGCCGTTATAATAATTACGGTTGACAAATTCGCAGATGGACGGATGCATGCGTCCTTGGCGATGAAGCATTTCCACGATGTTTTTCGTGCCTTGCAGGCTGCTCAGCCGGTGCAGGCGTTCAAACAGGGAGTTACGGCAGTCGGTCAGCCCGATGGCTTGCAGGCTATCCTCGGTCACCCGTGACATTTCCCGGGGTTGGCTCACAACGGCGGGCAGTTGCTTGTGGTCGCCGATGAGGATGAACTTCCCGATGGCCAGACGGTTCAGGTTATAGTCTCCCCGGTTCACCGCAGTAGTGGCGCATAGCAGGGGGAGCAGTTGGGGCTCGAGCACTTGTGAGGCTTCGTCGATGATAGCCACGTCGATGACTTTCAGGCTGAATAGCTCTGTCTGGCTGCATAGGCTGCTGATGGTGCCGGCAAACACCCTGACGGGCGCCAACTTCTCGTAGATTTCTTTTCGGGAGGTGGCATCCCCGATGACGTGCTTCATGAGCCGTGGCCGGAAGTCCGGGGCGCAGTTCAGTTCCTGACCGATGCGGATATATTCCGGAGCAGGGTTGATGGCAGACAGCGTATGGCAGATTTCATCCACAGCCCGGTTGGTATAAGCCATGAGCAGGAGGGTCTTTTGCGGAGAATCCGACAAGAACTCTTCCACCATGGATTTCAAGGCTACCGACGTCTTTCCTGTCCCCGGCGGTCCGACAAGCAGGAAGTAATCCCGGGCCTGTTTGGCTTTCAGGACGATACGGTCTATTTCTTCATTCAGGTAATGCCGGTGGAGCCTTACGGACGGATCGGTGGCCGGTGGCCGTATGCCCAACAGCAGCTCTTTCCGTTCCCGTGGGGCGGTGAGCAGGCTGAACAGTCCCGAGTAGGCTTGGTTGAATGTGGCGTCCATGTAACCCGGCTCTATGGCATAAAGGCTGTCGGGGTGGAATACTCCGGCATTCCGCTGCTTGTAAGATAGTTTCAGCAGCATGTGTTCAGGATGGATTTCCTCTATGGTACAACGGAAGAACTGTTTGTTCGTCACGTTGTCCCCTTCGTGGTTCCGTTCGTAGAGCATTACCATGTCGCCCTGCCGGAAGTTCGGGAGGAAGTCTTCGCCGTATTCCGGAAGTTTCAAATCCAGCCGCACGATGGCACCTTCCTCGTCGGGGACGGGATGCAGTTTCAGTCCGGTCAGGATGTTTCCGTTCTGTTGTTTGGTCAGTGTGTCGCAGCACCATGTTTCGGAGAACCCGCCCGGCGAGTCCGCCCGGTCGTCCCCGACTTTGGCGCGGAATTGTTCGCGGGCGGTAAACGTCAGGAAGCGATGGAAATAATCGGCTTCCGCGCCCCTCATGCCATGAAGTGGTGTCAGTATTTCCATCATGCGGGGGCGCAGGTAACGAGTGTAGAGCCGATCGCCCCGTCCGTTCACGTTGAGCCGTTCTTCCGTCAGCTCGTCTATCAACGCACGGGATTCCCCCCTTCTCAGGCGGTGCTCTATGTGCAGGATGGCATTCCGCAGGGCCATGGCGCGGCGGATATGGCTGCGCGGCACGTCGACGGCATAAAGCCCGGGATAGCGTGAATAGAAGAGGTAAGACTGTACCTGTTCATGCCTGCGGTCCAGGTTATAATACAGGATTTCTTTGTACAGGGCCATTTGCAGGCGGTGTTCGTCCTTCGGGCTACGGTAGGGATATTCGTCCGCTTTTCCGCTTTTCAGTTCCACTAACTTGTCGGCGTTTCGGGTGAGCAGGTCCATACGTCCTTGCAACCCGAGGGCTTCGCAAAGGAAAGACGGCTCCAGTTCCACTTCCGTTTTCCGGATGTCGATGCCTGCGGCACTGAAACTGTTGCGTACGGTTTGCCGGATGTGGTGGAATTGCATTTCGCAGCGGTTGAAGAAATCGCGGTCGATGTCCGGCAAGGTGGACCAGGCAAGAGGGGAGATCCGGAAGGAATTCTGCATGGAACGCAGGTAGAGTTCCGCTTCTGCCGTCCCGTCTGCATTTTGGGTAAATCGCTCACGCCCGGCAGACTCCGGGCAAGCCCGGTCTGCTCTCTTTAAATCGCGATTTTGGATAAATCGCTCACGTTCGGCAGAGCCAAGCCTGAAAACTTCGTTTTCGCTTGTTTCTTCTCTCTCTAAATCGCGATTTTCATTCACGCAGTCGTCCAGAAACTGGTTGGCCGCATTTCCCAACTGTATGGCCGCAGAGCGTGCCGGAGGAGCGAATTTGTTCAACAAGTGGGTGTAAGCCGAATACCCGTACGGTCTGATGCAGGCGCACAAGGCTGTGATGTCAATCAGGAAATCCGGGTCGAGAACCAACATCTCGGGTTTTAGGACATAAGGATATGCGCCTTCCGCCTTTATGGCTTTGACCGATAAGAGATTGAGCTGCGCCCCTTCGTACAGTTGTTCTTTCAAGTCGGCGAACGTGCGGTCGGTTTCGTCGGCATATTCCACTTTCAACAGTTGTTCCGTGGGATGCGTGTGGTCTTTTCCATAAATGAAATGCTCGTCCCACCGGTGCACCGTTATCCGGATACGTTTGGCCTGCGGTACTTTTTCGGCAGGTGCGGGAGCGGGTCGCCAATGGCGGGGCAGGCGTTTTTGCACGTCTTCCGGAACATGGGTTTGGTAAAAAGCGGCCAATCCTTCGCAGACCGCTTTTAAGTCGTAGGCTTCATCCTCTCCGTCGGGCAGGAAAAGCCCTTTTTGTATTCGTCCGGCCCGCGCACGGAACACTTCCAACGGGTGGGACGGATGGCCGGTTTGTTTGCAGAGCCAATATAGGCGTGCGGCTGTGTGGGTGAAATCCACCGGACTGTGGCGGGTCCGGTCTTTCAGCGCACGGAGCAACAGCGCGTCGAGGGCATGGTAACGTGCGGTACAGTCCATGTCCGGCTGCATGATGTTTCTGATTTCATCGAATATGTCCTGAATCTCTTCCGTCATGGGTTATGGCGTATTCTGTTTGGACTTGGCTTCCACTTCTTCGGCACTCAGTACTTTGCTTTTGAATCCTCCGCGCGAATTCTTGCGTGACGGGGCAGGCGCGGCACCGGTCGTGCCACCATGGACGGCAGCACGGTAACGTAGCCAACGTTCACGGATGGAAGTCACGTAGCCGTAGGTCTCTTCTCCGCGCAGATAGCCGTAACGCACTACGGGGTCGTTGTAATATTGCGGTTGGCTCAGGCGGAGGATGAAAGGAGCCACATCGTTCCACAACTGCGGGTTTTTGCCGTGTTTACGTGCCAAGGCCATGGCGTCGCGAACGTGTCCCGTTCCTCCATTATAGGCCGCCAGGATAAAGTTTATACGTTCCGACCTGCCGGGGATATCGCTGAATTTACGTTCGAGTTCACGGAGGTACCGGGCTGCCGCACTGATGTTCTTTTCGGGCTGGTGCATTTGGTTGGCAGGCAAACCGAGATGTACGGCTGTTTCAGGCATAATCTGCATCAGTCCGCGTGCTCCGGCCCACGATACGGCCTCTGGGTCGAAACCGGACTCTTGGTAACATTGTGCGGCCTTGAGCCGCCAGTCCCACCCGATGGCTTGGCTATGACGGATAAAATGAGTGTCGTACGGCGAGATAATGCCCTTGGCGCGATTCTGGAAGGGGGCACGGACACGGCGTTTTACACTTCCGCCGGGAGACAGACGCAACTGTTCCCTTTTTTGCAAGAAAGACCGTGTCTCTGGTTTATACCATCCGTCTAAGGATTCGGCCAGGTAGGGGGCATCCTTTCGTACGACCCATCCGGTTTTGACTGCGGCCGTGCTGTCTGACGGACACGACCGGACACCGGAGAATTGCAGTTCCGTGTCTGTCATGTGGTTCTCCGGAATTTCCAACGCGATGAGGTCTGCCTCTCCTTTTTTCAGTCGTTGGAAAAGCTCCGCCGTATCGCGTACAGCTTCCATACGGAGCTTGGCACCGATGGACACGGCAAAGTGTTCGGCCAATTCAAATTGCAGTCCGAATCCTTTTCCCTTATATTCATAATAAGTGTCGGGACCGGACAGCGTGACGGCTATCAGTTCGCCGGCTTCCTGTATCTGGTCTAAGTCGTAAGCTGTTGCCTCATATTCTTCTTCCGTGATACCCAAAGGGGATATTTTTTTCTCCTCTTTTTCTCCGCAGGATACGAGATTGACGGCAAGGACGGTCAAGAGACAGGCCAGCAGATAGTGTTTCCATAAATCGCTCCCGCTCGGCAGAACGGAGCCTAAAAACTTCGTTTTCGCCCCGCTCTGCTCTCGCTTACTCGTGATTTTCCATAAATCCGGTCGTTTTCGGCATAGCCGGAAGCCGGACTTCCATCCGAATTCGCTTATACGGACTTTCATAGAGCTTGCCCCGTTTGTTCCAAATGGAGATTGAGATGGTGGAGGATGTAAGTACGCATGATTTCGATGGCTTTCTCGTTTTCTCCTCCTTGGGGAATGATAAGGTCGGCATAGCGTTTGGTCGGTTCGATGAATTCCAGATGCATGGGTTTGAGTACGGCCCGATAGCGATCCACTACCATTTGTACGGTTCTTCCCCGTTCGATGATATCCCGTTCGATGACACGGATGAGGCGTTCGTCGGAGTCTGCATCTACAAAGATTTTGATGTCCATCAGGTCCCGGAGTTCTTTATTGGACAAAGCGAGTATGCCTTCTATCAGGATAACCTTTCGGGGTTCTACGTGTATGGTCTCTTTCAACCTGTTACATTCCAAGTAGGAATAAGTCGGTTGTTCGATAGCCCGCCCGGCTTTCAGTTCTTTCACCTGACGGATCAAGAGCTTCCAGTCGAAAGCGCAAGGATGGTCATAGTTGATTTTGCGGCGTTCTTCCATGGTCATGTCCGTGGCATCGATATAATATGAGTCCTGCGGGATGAGGGCCACTTCGCCTTTCGGGAGACTCTCAATGATTTTTCGTGCGACCGTAGTCTTTCCGGAGCCCGTGCCTCCGGCTATTCCGATAATATACATGGGCATTCTGTTTTTGTTTTAGTAAACATCTTCGTTTCCGGTAATTTCTTCCGATGTGAGCGGTTTGCGATCCATAACCTTCCACACATATGCGATGTAGGCCACGACTACGGGAAGGAGAAGAGACACGTAGGCCATGGTTTTCAGGGTGAATAGGCTGGAGCTGCTGTTTGCCAAGGTCAAAGAGCTTTGTAAATCTGCGGTGGAGGGATAGTAAGCAGTATGGTTATAGCCGACACACAGGAGCAAGGATAATACGGTCAGTATGGTTCCTGTACCTGTAAACCAGAAACCGTTGCGACTGGTGTGGCAGAAGATACCACGAATGAGTCCGAAGAGCACACCTGTCACACCTAAAAGGAACAAGACAAGCAATATCGGCATGTCTGTCAAGTTGTGGAAATACTTGTAGGGTTCCATGAAAACGATGCCGGTTTCCGGATGGACGGCGAAACCGTCTTTCAATAACGTATGGATCACGAAAGCCAAGAAAAACAGCAGGAATGGGACGCTGTCTCCCAGCAACTGGCGGCGGCAACGTGGAATCAGCTCTGTGTCGCGAATGCTGCGGATGAAATAAAGGCAACCTAAAATACGAGCCAGAAAACAGACAGCCAGTCCCAACATGAGATTCCAAGGATTTGCCAAAGCATCCAAGCCGTGCCATTCGTTACCCCAATGACTGATGACGGGGATGGCGGCCTCTGTCAGATTGGATTTGCTGACAAGAAAATCAGACCCGTTGAAGAATGTAGCCACGGCCGCTCCGAGCAGAACCGGACCCATGACGCCGTTGAATACCAAAAAAGATTGGTAAGTACGTTTGCCTAACAGATTCCCTAATTTCGATTGGAATTCATAAGAAATAGCTTGTAGTACGAAACTGAAAAGTATGAGCATCCACAGCCAGTATGCTCCGCCGAAGCTTGTGCTGTAAAACAAAGGGAAAGAGGCAAAAAAAGCACCTCCGAAAGTGACGAGCGTGGTAAATGTAAACTCCCATTTACTGCCTGTCGCGTTCACCAATAAAGCACGTTCCGTTTCATTCTTTCCCAAGTGGAATAACAATGAGTTGCCCCCTTGTACGAATAATAAGAAGACCAATAGTGCCCCTAACAGGGATATGATGAACCACCAATAATGCTGTAGAAAAATATAGGTCGATTCCATAGTTTTGATATTTGACAGTGACTAATCTTTTTTATCGGTTTCGTTCATGATTCAGGTCCTTTTTGGATGGCTTTTACCATGATACCTATCTCGGCAATGAATAAAATAGTGAAAATGGCCAGAAAGATGAAGAACGTCGTTTGTACCGCTCCTGCAGACAGGTTGGATATGGCGGCATTGACCGGTAACAAATCCTGGATGGCCCAAGGTTGTCGCCCGACCTCTGATACGACCCAACCGGCCTGGCTGGCTACGAAGGCGAAAGGAATGCTCCATAGGGCGATTCGGTGCAGCCATCTTTGTCCGTACAGTTTATTTTTCCATGACAGGAAAAGAACCAAGGCGAAAAAAGCAATGAAGTACATCCCGAAACCTACCATAATCCGGAATGTCCAGAACGAAAGTCCTACATTCGGCACAAGATCGTCAGGGTTTTGAATATAACCGTAACCGAAGTATGGCATGTTTTCTTCCAATGTGCGGCGGGACGCGTCCATCTTATCTTGGTCGCCGTCCTTTTGAGCCTGCCGGAAATCCGATAAGGCCGCGATTGCCATTTTGCCTCTCGCGATCTTTTCTGTGGCGGACAGAGCCTTGGAGCCGTCGTTTGTCGTATGTCCTCCCGCCAGGATGTTGTGGATTCCCGGTACGTAACCGTCGGGATTCCGTGTGGCCAGAAAAGACAGCATAGTCGGAATTTTCCATTCGCCGACCACCGTTAACGGCTGTCTTGTCCCACCTTCGTAAAGCGCTTCCATTGCAGCCAGTTTCATCGGCTGGTATTGTGCGACTTGATAGGCGGATTTATCTCCGCTGTATAGTGTCAACAGTGAGGCGACCATACCTGTACATGCTGCAATTTTCATACTGGCCAAAGCGAATTCCTTCTCACGCCGTTTCAATAGGAACCAACCACTAACCCCAATGACGAACACGGCTCCTACAATCCAACTACTGAGCACCGTATGCAAGAACTTCATTACGGCTACAGGCGAAAAGGCTACGGCGAGGAAATCAACCATTTCATTGCGTACCGTTTCGGGGTTGAATACCATTCCTACGGGATATTGCATCCATGAATTGGCCACTAAAATCCACCAGGCAGACAAGGTAGCTCCCAGACCGGTGAGCCATGTAGAAGCCAAATGGAATTTCTTGCCTACTTTGTCCCACCCGAAAAACATTACGGCCACAAAAGTAGCTTCCATAAAGAAGGCTACGATGCCTTCAATGGCAAGTGGGGCTCCGAAGATATCACCTACGAACCAAGAATAGTTGCTCCAGTTCGTACCGAATTGGAATTCGAGAATCAGTCCGGTCGCTACTCCGATGGCAAAATTGATTCCGAACAGTCTCATCCAGAAACGGGCTGTTCTTTTCCAGAAATCATGACCGGAAATGACGTACCGTGTCTCCATAACTCCCATGATGACAGCCAGTCCCAGCGTGAGCGGAACAAACAGCCAGTGGTACATTGCCGTCAGGGCGAATTGTGCTCTTGACCAGTCTATCATTGTCTCCATATTGTCTAACATAAGCCTTGTTTTTATTTCAAGATTAAGGATGAGTCGCTCTTTCTATCAGTTCATTTCCCACGTAGTCTTCCTTTTCTTCGGTAGATTTGCCTTTGAGGAAAGGCGGGAAGAAAAAAAGTTTCAGGATAAAGAACATGATGAAAAGTTTGATTAGAATCACGGCCCACAACGTACGTCCCAGCGTCATACTGCGGAAACCGTCGCGGTAAAATCTCCAAATTCCGATGATTCCTTGTCTTATCATAGTGAATGTATAAGTGTGATAAGGCAAAGGTAAGCAAAAAACAGTTGGAAGCGGGTGCCGTGAACGGATTTTTTGCTAACTTTGGATGAAAATAATATAAAAGACGTTGTATTATTATGGTGAAACATATCGTATTATTTCAGTTGGCTCCGGAGATGGAAGCCGAGCGTAAGAAAAACGTGATGGACGCTTTCAAGGAAGGGATAGAAGCCCTGCCTGCCAAAATCCCGTTTATTCGGAAGATTGAGGTCGGGTTGAATGCCAATCCGGAAGAACAATTCGACATCGCGCTCTACAGCGAGTTCGACACGATGGACGACGTAAGGGCTTATGCGGCCCATCCGGCTCATTTGGCCGTAGCGGCTTTGCTGAAGGATTGCAAAAAAAGCCGTTCGTGTGTGGATTATGAATGCAAAGTCTGACCAAGGAGTCCTTGTATGCCGGACGTACCCTTCCCCTACATAGGAGTTTTGCAAAAAGAGCCTTCATCCTTCAGAATATATGGTAATCCGTTCATAATATTGGTGTTACAGGCTGAAGGATGTTTCAGGCATCTCTCAGCTATGCTTCATTCCGTTTGGCGCAGAACGAAAAATCGTTCGGCTGAGATTGAAAAATCATTTGGCTGAGAACTTTTTATCGCTTTCCGCAATGAACGGAAACTGAAGGATACCTGAAACATCTTTCATTCCGTAACGTGTTATGTAATAGCTGCTTATCGTGCTGCCTGAAAGATGAAAGGTCTTTTTAAAAAACTCTTGGGGGGATGGCGGATTTTTGCAGAACGTCTGTAGTGGAACTTATCCCTTAACACACCATCAATAACAAAATACGCCATGGAATCGTACAAATCAAACCGACCTGAAAGCAAGTCTTTATTTACAGCCGTCATGACACTATCGGTTGCCTGGTATTTCATCAGTATCATACCTCTTTCCGCACAAGAACGTGTGGATATTGACACCCTATGGTATCGTTACCATAATCCAGAGCAGGATTATTATCCGGACTTGCTTCCCGAAGACTGTTATATGGAATTGTACTTGGAAAACGGCATATTGAAGAAAGGGTACTTTTGGGGAACGACTGACGAGTTTGAACAAGCTCGTGAAGGCTACGAGTGCGGCTATTTCGTCATGCCCATGACGGATATAAAACAAGACAAAGACTCCATTTCATTCCGTTTGGACATTGTCACGACCTCAAGCGGTGAAAAAGTCAACACTTTCGTCAAAGCCCCCATTGACCGCCATATCCGTTCTTGGCAGGAAGCCATGTCTCGCTATCAGACGTGGGAACCCTTTACCGACCGGATGGAGGATGAGATACAAATGAGTATCTCCTTTGCCCGGTGGTTGGAAAACGACACCGTGCGCTACAACATGTCTGTGAGGAAAGACACCGTAAGGGTCAAGAACCTGACTTGCCCTTACATTGATAGGGAGGGCAAGGCTTTCGTCTTGCTCAAAGACAGGACGGGACTGTAAAGAAACGCATTGCAACCATGAGACTGCCATTTTAATCTTATATTTATAGGAAATAGTCATGAAGAAAACTTTTATCGGATACCTATTAGCACTTATTCCATTATCCTCCTATTCTTGCTTGCAAGCAGGAATAGGAAGAAATGTACCAGAAAAGGACTATCAAACCATCCGTATGGAGAACGACAGCCTGAGACCTACCCGGAAATGGACATTCAGGTATGACGATGAAAAATTCCCATGTGACCATGGAGCGTATGATGGTACGATTAAAGGTTTCGATACAGACGGTAAGGGGCGTTTTTACATTTTAGGTGGAGAACCCGTCCGATTGGCTTGTTTCATAGGACAGAATATGGAATGGAGCCGAGACCTCGGCTTGTCCATGAGACACTGCCAAAATGCTTTATTCAAGATGGTAAACGATTCCATTTATTTCATAAATGAAGTCAAATACATTTATTCTTATGATGAGGAAAACTCTACTTATTTCAAAGATGAAGCCAAATTCATTTCTTACCAGGACGAAGCCAATTCCATATTTCGTATCCACAAAAGCGGCAAAGGAAAGTTAGAACGTTTCCCCCTACACATAGATGGGGAATACCTTGAAGGGAAATTGCGAGACAACGGTTTTTATGTAGTGGCAAGACCTGAAAATGTACCCGACAGCGTTTCGCTCGATGACAGAAGCCACGACATGGGCTATCTCTTCACATACCCTAATAAATTGCAAAATAAGGTCAGCGAAGGAAACGGCATCGCCAAGTTGCACTTTGACGGCACGCCGGTATTTATTGATTTTGAAAACAATCCCCCTTATACGGGTTTCTATGGGAAAACAGACAACTTTCTGATATATGGTTCTATCGACTATGACATCGGCTCGATTGCAATAATAGACACAATACACCATACCATAACAAAATATCCCATTTCCGGCTTGCCACGATTGGACGCGACAACCGGTTGGTTTCCGGGTGGCGCACTAAGTTCTGACAATACAACAGTTATTGTCAACAAGCATCTGTACGCAATAGGATACGACAATATAAAAATGACTTATACCATCGTGGAATATGATTTAAGTCCCATATTGCTTATGACAAAAGCAATAGACTCATAAAACTATGGGACGCGTCATCCTATTTTGGCTCGCAAAAAACTATGGCTGTCTCTTTTGAACATTTCTAAAAATACAATCATTCATGCTCCTACGAAACATATTCATATTCTTCTTTTTATCACATCTTGCACATGCAACCGCCCAACCGGTAGCATTCCGAACTTTCTTGTCAGGGTTTAAGAAATGCACCCAGATTAATATAGCGTCATTTGGGGAGAGAATCATATCCGATTCAGTTTTGATAGATGGCGACATGTATGCCCGTTTTCTTCCTCCAATACAAGACGACTGCCTTTGTGGACAGGACGATGTCTTTTGGCAAAAAGGAAGTTACATGGAGCGTGGAGGGTTTATCACCGTCATGCTGAAAAGGCACTGCCAAGACTACAAGGACGGAAACAGCCAATATTTCATAGAGAACGATGTTACCGATTATATGCTCGTCACATATTCACGCGATGGTAAAATCCTGGATTTTAAAACGGTCGGACACGACGGGAGAGCGTACTTCACACGTATAGTCTCCAATGAACAGACACCAAACTTCCTTGTGGAGCAAGGCTCTTTGGATGATTGTACTTCAATCCTCCGATACCAAGACTTGACCTACACGGTAAGAACGTACGAATACAACGTAAGCCCGGACGGGAAAATCAAAGAGAGAACAACCGGAACAGCCCAAAAAGAAACCATTAAAAATCCGGAGAACGACCGCACCCCTATCCGGTTTGAAGAATTTATGTCCTATTTTAAGAAATGGGATAATCCTTACGTAAGCGATTCCTTGTTTATACCATCTCTTCCATATGCCGACTTACCTTTTCCGGAATGTTTCTCCCTAATTCCGGACACCCTTGATTGTGGGTGTTGGCCACGTAACCTCCAATGGACACCCTGCCGATACATCGAAAGCAAGGGACGCTATTTCTTTTTCGTCATCAAAAGTTGCATGATTCCTCATCGCGCTCCATTTCCATATGCGGATTACATGGTGTTGGAGTTCTGTAAAGATGGTACGTTTAGGGAAGCCTCGAATGTCTTTCATATAACAGATGACATGGATATTAAGGATTTATCGTCAGCATTGACTTTGCGGCTAAAAGAATCCCTATATTCGGCTGTCATTGAAGAGATTCACAGAAAGCCATGAAACATGCCATTTTAATCTTAGCCCACAAAAACATCGGTCAGCTATGCAGGTTGGCCGGATATTTCGAAAAGGATTGCGACGTATTCATCCATATAGACAAAAAGCAACCCGTCACACGCGAAGAGGAAGAAAAGTTGCGTAGTTACCAACAAGTGAAAGCCGTTTCGCGTGAATATGACGTGAACTGGGGCGGCACAAGTGTATTGGAAAGCGAAATGCACCTGTTGCGTATGGCTGTGCAACGCGGTGATGCCGATTACTTTCATCTTATCAGCGGGCAAGATTACCCGACTCGTCCGTTAGATTATTTCCTGGAGTTCTTTGACCGGAATGCGGGAAAAGAATACATCGGATACCTGCATTTGCCGCATCCGAACTGGGAAGACAATACTTTCCGCCGACTGCAATATTATTATCCATACGACTATGCCGCAGGCAAAAGGAATCCGCGTGGGTGGGTCAGGGAACAGGTAAGGCAACAACAGGCCAAAAGGGCAAAACGCCCCATTCCCGATGAGTTCGACCATCTGTACGGCAGTTCGCAATGGTGGTCCATTACCCGAAAGGCTGCCACCACCTTGTTGGACTATACTGACCGCTTCCCCTCGCTTTATGGCCGGATGTGGATGACTTTCGCACCGGAAGAATGTTATGTGGCCACCGTATTGGTCAATTTAATGGATAAGGAAGACATCGTGCCTTGGAACCACCGTTTTATCCGTTGGAAACATGAAAACGGCAACCGTCCCGCCAATTTGGGATGTGAACATTTCCGTTACCTTTTGGAAAACGAATACCTTTTCGCCCGTAAAATCGAACTGCCTTGCAGTACGGTGCTATTGGACAGGATAGACCGGTATCTGCTACAAGACAGGGAGATTGGCCTGACAAAGACCGGAGGTTGGACGTATGACGGTTTCCTGAAATACGGATACGACAAAACATTTTGCGATTTCGTCACGCAAATGTGGTGGGACATAGGGGCACGGACGGGAATAGACATAGGATGCGGTGCCGGTTACTATGTTTCGCAATGGAGGAGCCGCAGACTTGCGTTTGCCGGATATGACGCGAATCCCCGTACGCCGGATTTGTCCGGTATGCTCCTGCCCGAGGGGGATGCTGTCTGCGAAGTGGCAGACCTCACGGAAGAACTGGATATTTCCACTCCCTTTGATATCGTGGTATGCAAGGACGTGCTTCCCTATATCCCTGAAAAATCGGCATCCACGGCCATACGTAACCTCGCACGCCTATCGTCGCATTTCATCCTGTTAAGTTGGAACGTACCGGACTCTGTGGCCGCTTTCCCCCATAGGGACATGACAGATGAAGATATTATCCTCCACTTTGAAAACGAAGGCTATACCGTAGAAAAGTATATGACGGCCAGGCTTCACGTCGTTTTAAAAAGGAAAGACTGCTGTGTGCTCATCCGGCGGAATTTACCACTCATCAACTACTGAAACAACAGCTTTTCATAAGAAAAAGAACTGCCGGTTTCGTTGTCCAATGATAACTTCTTCGTAATTTTCTTGCGAATTTGTTGTTTATTTGCAGATAATAATTTAACTTTGCCACAAATAAAAGAGAAAATGAAGAATATTGCAACACGCCACCATCATCATCCTAACGGTTAGAAATCGGTAGGCTGTCCCGCGTGTGCCAATGGAAGGATAGAAATGAAGGCTTGCCGATATGAACGGTGAGCCTTTTTTGATAGTTTAAGAATACTTCATTAAAAAAACAGATATGCTTAGAATTGCAGTACAGTCGAAAGGACGTCTTTACGAAGACACCATGGCGCTCCTGGCGGAGGCCGACATCAAAGTGAGTTCATCCAAGCGCACCTTGTTGGTGCAGTCCTCCAATTTCCCCGTCGAGGTGCTTTACCTGCGTGATGACGATATTCCGCAGTCCGTGGCGGGAGGAGTGGCCGACTTGGGTATCGTGGGCGAAAATGAATTTGTGGAAAGAGAGGAGGATGCCGTGGTGGTACGCCGTCTGGGCTTCAGCAAGTGCCGCCTTTCGTTGGCCATACCCAAGGCTGTGGATTATTCCGGCCTTTCTTGGTTCGAAGGTAAGAAGATAGCCACTTCTTATCCCAATATTTTGAGAAAATTCATGAAGGAAAACGGAGTGGAGGCGGACATCCACGTCATTACCGGTTCTGTGGAAATCGCGCCCGGTATCGGGTTGGCTGACGGTATTTTCGATATCGTAAGCTCCGGTTCCACCCTGGTAAGCAATAACTTGCAGGAGGTGGCCGTCGTCATGAAGAGCGAGGCGTTGCTCATCGCCAACCGGAATATGGACGATGCCAAAAAGGCGATTTTGGACGAGTTGCTGTTCCGCATAGAGGCGGTAAAGAGTGCGGAAGACAAGAAATACGTACTGATGAACGTGCCGTCGGACAAGGTGAAAGATGTCGTGTCCGTATTGCCCGGAGCCAAAAGTCCCACGGTGATGCCTTTGGCGCAGGAAGGGTGGAGTAGTGTGCACACTGTCATCGACGAGTCCCGCTTTTGGGAGATTATCTCCAAACTGAAGGAGTTGGGAGCACAGGGCATTCTGGTTGTCCCCGTAGAGAAGATGATTCTTTGAGCCGGACAGGTTGGTATTTTCATATCAAAAAGAGGAGGACAGCAAATGAATGTGATAAAATATCCGCAAAAAGAAGAATGGGACGAACTGTTGAAACGTCCCGTCATGAACGTGGACACGTTGCGTGAAACCGTATGCCGGGTGTTGGACGACGTGAAGACGGGCGGCGACCGCACCGTCATGGCCTACGAAAAACAGTTCGACCATGTGGAACTGGAGCGTCTGGCCGTCACGGAAGAAGAAATGGACGAGGCTGAACGTCTGGTGTCGCCCGAACTGAAGGATGCCTTGCGCTTGGCGCACGACAATATAGGGAAGTTCCACGCTTCCCAGCGCTTTGAAACGACGAAGGTGGAAGTCCGTCCCGGGGTGAACTGTTGGCAGAAAGCCGTTCCCATAGAACGGGTGGGGCTTTACATACCCGGAGGGACGGCACCGCTTTTCTCCACGGTGCTGATGCTGGCCACACCGGCCAAGATTGCCGGATGCCGCGAAATCGTGCTTTGCACGCCGCCGGGACGTGACGGCAAGGTGCATCCCGCCATCCTTTGCGCGGCCCGTGTGGCCGGAGTGAACCGCATTTTCAAGGCGGGCGGCGTGCAGGCCATCGGTGCCATGGCCTACGGTACGGAAAGCGTGCCCAAGGTGTATAAGATATTCGGTCCCGGCAACCAGTACGTCATGGCGGCCAAGCAGCAAGTGTCGCTTCATGATGTGGCCATCGACATGCCCGCCGGACCTTCGGAGGTGGAGGTATTGGCTGACGCCGGTTCCAATCCGGTATTCGTGGCGGCCGACTTGCTTTCGCAGGCCGAGCATGGCGTGGACAGCCAGGTCTTGTTGGTGACGACCGACGAAGCTTTGGTCGGCAAGGTACAGGACGAAGTGGAACGCCAGTTGGCAGCCCTTCCGCGCAAGGAAATCGCGAAGCAGGCATTGGCCCACAGCAAACTCGTCGTGGTGCGCGACATGGACGAGGCGTTGGAACTGACCAACCGTTACGCGCCCGAACATTTGATTATCGAAACGGCCGATTACATGCAGGCCGCCGAACGTGTGGTCAATGCAGGCAGCGTGTTCCTCGGTTCTTATACGCCGGAGAGTGCGGGGGATTATGCTTCGGGCACAAACCATACGTTGCCTACCAACGGTTATGCCACGGCTTATAGCGGTGTCAACTTGGACAGCTACCACCGTAAGATTACGTTTCAGGAACTTACGCCGCAGGGGGTCCGTGACATCGGTCCGGCTGTGGAACTCATGGCGGCGGGCGAGCATCTCGACGCACACCGCAACGCCATGACCGTAAGATTGGAATCCATTAAAACCGAAATGAAATGAGCATGAAACCTTTGCAAAAACTGGTGCGCCCGAACATCTGGGCGCTGAAGCCGTACAGTTCGGCCCGTGACGAATACAAGGGTGCGGCGGCTTCCGTCTTTCTCGATGCGAACGAGAATCCTTACAATGCCCCGTATAACCGCTATCCCGACCCTTTGCAACTGGAGGTGAAAGAGATGTTGGCTCCCGTCAAAGGCGTGAAGCCCGGACAAATCTTCCTCGGCAACGGCAGTGACGAAGCCATCGACTTGGCATTCCGGATTTTCTGCGAACCGAAGACGGACAACGTGGTGGCGATAGCTCCTACTTACGGTATGTATAAAGTGTGTGCGGACATCAACGACGTGGCCTATCGCCCCGTATTGTTGGACGACGGTTTCCGGTTGGATGCCGGCAAATTGCTGGCTGCTGCGGACGAACACACGAAACTGATATTCCTTTGTTCGCCGAACAACCCTTCGGGAAACGACTTGGAACGGGAGGAAATCGTCAAGGTGCTTGAGCGTTTTCCGGGGATGGTGGTCATCGACGAGGCCTACGCCGACTTTTCCGAACAGAAACCGTTCCGCGAAGAACTGGAGACATATCCGAACCTTATCGTGCTCAACACGTTTTCCAAGGCATGGGGGAGCGCGGCCATCCGCTTGGGCATGGCCTTTGCCTCCGAAGAGGTCATCTCTTTATTTAATAAGGTGAAGTACCCTTACAACGTGAACCAACTGACCCAGCGTCAGGCTGTGGAGATATTGAAGAAGCGTTTCGATGTGGACAAGTGGGTGAAGACGTTGCTGCGCGAACGCGGGCAGGTCATGGCGGCCTTTGCCGAACTGGATATCTGCGAGAAGATTTATCCGACGAATGCCAATTTCTTTCTGGCGAAAGTCAAAGGAGCCGATGCGATATATGCCTATTTGGTGAAGAACGGCATTATCGTGCGCAACCGTTCGAGAGTGGAACTTTGCGGTGATTGCCTGCGCGTGACCATCGGTACGCCGCAGGAGGACAACGGCCTGTTGGGCGCGTTGCGTTCTTACAAACCGGAGCCGATAAAATGAACATCATGAAAAAAGCCTTATTTATAGACCGCGACGGAACTTTGATAAAAGAGCCGGTGGACGAGCAGATAGACGCGTTCGAGAAACTGGCGTTCGTGCCGGGCGTGATGCGCAATCTGGCATTTATCCGCCAGAAACTGGATTACGAGTTTGTCATGGTGTCCAACCAAGACGGGTTGGGCACGGATGCCTTCCCAGAAGACACCTTTTGGCCGGTGCACAATCTGATGATGCGCACCTTGGAGGGAGAGGGCGTAACGTTCGACGACGTGTTGATAGACCGCAGTTTCCCGGAAGAGAATTTGCCCACGCGCAAGCCGGGTACGGCCATGTTGGGACGTTACACTTCGGGCGATTACGACATGGCGGCCTGTTGGGTCATCGGCGACCGTGAGACGGACGCGCAGTTGGCCCTGAACCTCGGTTGTCGTGCCTTGATCCTGAAGGAGAAGGACGAGGACTCCTTTACGGACGAGCGCATCCGCTACGTGAACAGTTGGGACCGCATTGCCGAAATCCTTTTTGCCGGAGAACGCAAAGCCCGTGTGCGTCGTACGACCAAGGAAACCGACATCGAGGTACGCTTGGATTTGGACGGTAGTGGCCGGTGCGACATCCGTACGGGATTGGGATTCTTCGACCACATGTTAGAGCAGATCGGCAAGCATGGCGGAATGGATCTGTATATCCGCACGGAAGGCGACTTGCAGGTGGACGAACACCACACGATAGAGGATACGGCCCTGGCTTTGGGAGAGTGTCTCCTGCGTGCTTTGGGCGACAAGCGCGGCATCGAGCGTTACGGCTATTGTCTGCCCATGGACGACTGCCTGTGCAGCGTGGCTCTCGATTTCGGCGGACGGCCTTGGTTGGTGTGGGATGCCGAGTTCCGTCGCGAGAAAGTGGGCGACGTGCCTACCGAGATGTTCTTCCACTTCTTCAAGAGCCTGAGCGACGCGGCGCGGATGAACTTGAACATCAAGGCCGAAGGCGTGAATGAGCACCATAAGATAGAGGGAATTTTCAAGGCTCTGGCCCGTAGCCTGAAGATGGCGGTAAGGCGCGACATCTATCATTACGAGCTGCCTTCGAGCAAGGGTGTCCTCTGACGTGAAGTTCATATCTTTTACAGAAAGGACGGGGCTGCGGAAGGCGTGACGCCATCCTGCTGAGAGCGGAAAATCGTTTGGCGCAGAACGGAAAATCAATCGGCTGAGATTGATTTACCGTTCTGCGGTTGTTTTTGGAATATTGTATGACACTGAGTATGAATGTGTTATTGGACGTTAACTTCTTTTCGAGGAGGAAACTGGGGCTTTTTGATTTTATTGACAGAATTAAAAAGTTTAGGTGAAAAGTATCCAAACATGGCAGTCTGTTGAGTTATTTATGTATTTTTGTATCATCTTATGGATTAACCTAATAAAATAGAACCCATGAAAAAGAACCGGATTTTGTTTTTTGCTTGCTGCTTGGCTTTAGGAGGCAGCACAACGGATTTGTATGCCCAACGGACGATGGACAAGTTGGGACGCGGACTCGTGGCAACCGTTACTCAAAGCGGAAGCGGAAACTTCGTGAGCTGGCGTGTGCTGGGCGAAGAGTACTACGATGTGACTTACAACCTTTATGCCGACGGTGTGTTGGTAGCCAAAGGACTGTCTGCAAGTAACTACGTCCATACGGGAGGGACGGCCGAAACCCGATATACGGTGGCTTCTGTGGTGAAAGGCAAGGAGGGGGAACAGTGCGACCCCATCACACGTTTCACGGAATTCAGTTTCTATTCCCTTACAGGGCAAAATACAGGATTCCTCCGAGTTCCGGGTGCGGAGATGAAAGGACGTAATGGCGAGGACTTGACAGAAAACTATATGTTCAATGATGCCGTGTTGGCCGATGTCGATGGAGACGGGATGCCGGAGATTATCGCCAAACGTCTTTATACGGGTACTCCCGGGGTGACGGACGTGGCCAATACTTCGGCTTACAACCGCATCGAGGTGTACAACGTCAAGGGAGAGCGGCTATGGTACATTGATATCGGTCCGAACATGCAGTCGGGACCCGATGAACAGTTCGATGCCGTAGCTTTCGATTGGGATGAAGACGGCAGGGCTGAAGTGCTGATGCGTGGGGCGGACAATATGATTGTCCATCATCCGGACGGCACGGTCACGGAAGTGGGCAATATGTCCCATGATATCCGTAAGATCAACAATACCGAATATTCCATGCCCGATAACGAGTATTTGCTCTATATGGAGGGTGCCACAGGCAAATTGTACGAAATCGGGGAAAACGGCGAGAAATGGATGCCTTACCCTTGCAAACGGTTGGAACCGGGCGAGACGGACTGGACGGCCGCTTGGGGCGACGGTACGGGGCATCGTGCCACCAAACACTATTTCGGTGCGCCTTATCTGGACGGTAGGCATTCTTCCATTTTCGTCGGACGCGGTTGCTACACGCGTCACAAGTTTTATACTTTCGACGTAGACCCTGCTACGCATAAGCTGACGGAACGTTGGAATTGGGTATGCAGCGTGGGAGGTCCGTGGTTCGGGCAGGGTTACCACAACTTCGGCGTGGCCGATGTGGACATGGACGGACGGGATGAAATCGTGTTCGGATCGATGGTAATTGACGACAACGGAAAGGGATTGAGTACCACCGGCCTCGGGCATGGCGACGCACAGCATTGCGCCGATTTGGATCCTTACCGTTTCGGGCAGGAGATGTTTGCCTGTAACGAAACTTCACCGGCCATGAATTACCGGAATGCCACCACGTCGGAACTGTATTACCGTTTGCAAAGTACCAGTGACGACGGGCGTGCGTTGGCCGGCAAGTTCTATAAGGATTATCCGGGTTGCCAAGGGGCAAGCAGCCAGTCGGGCGTCATCAGCCTTACGGCAGACAAGCCGTTGCCCGATGTCGCGGGATGGGACTTGAATTTCCGTATCTATTGGGACGGCGACCTTTGCGAGGAGGTGCTCAACAGTCCCGGAACGGCGCGCCAGCCCAAAATCGACAAACCCGGCGTGGGACGTATCTTCTTGGGGAACGGTGCCATGAACAATGGGACTAAAAACAACCCATGCGTCACGGGTGACCTCTTCGGTGACTGGCGAGAGGAACTGCTCGTACGCGACGGGAAAGATTTGCTGATTTATACGACCAACTACCCGACGGATTTCCGTATCCCCACTCTCTGGCACGATCATCAATACCGGCAGGGCATGGTGTGGGAAACCATCGGTTACAACCAGCCTCCCCACCTGAGTTATTTCTTGGGCGAACTGGAGGGCATCACCGTGGCTCCGCCGCCGCTCACCACGGAGGGGCGTACGCAGATTGCGAATGGGGGCAATATTACTACGGCACACAACGGTAGTCAGGTGCTTGTGTTCGACAATGCGGACACGCAAGTGGCAGTGGAGTCCGGTGCCGAACCATGGGTGGCTGTGTTCAACGTGCCTTCGTGGGTGAAAGGAACGGCACTGAGCGATTGTACCACGAAAGACGTGCCTATCGATTATGACTATTATACTTGTACGGTGACGGGTAGCGGGTTCAGTGGGGCCACACGCTTGGTCAAGCAGGGCGAAGGTACGTTGGTGCTGCCGGACGTGGAGATGACCCATCGCGGCAATACGGATGTGTGGAACGGGACACTCGTTTTCAACGGGACGATGAAACAGTCCTCCCTTTGGCTTAACCGTCATACGTCGCTCCGTTCCGCCGGTACTTTCCGTAGCATCAAGGCGGACTATAATGCCACGGTCTATCCGGGCGGTGACGGACAGATCGGCACCATTACAACGGACTCCGCGACGCTGGGTTTCGGTTCGTGCGTGGTCTTTGATTTGAAGAATGACTTTACTTCCGACCGTCTCGATGCTAAGGTGCTTACCATCGAAACGAAGTCGTGGAAATACGGGCCGAAGTATTTGGCGCCGGTATTTGAGTTCCGGGGCGAGGATGTGCAGCCCGGACGTTATCTGATAGGCACGGCGGCTATGGTCAAGGGTGAACTTTCCAGTATCCTCATCGAGGGTATCAGTTCGCAAATGAGTGCCCGGTTAGTGTTGGAAGACGGTACGCTTTATCTTTCCCTAAGTGACGTGCGTGCTGCATCCGATGTGGTTTGGAACGGTTTGAACAGTAATATTTGGGACTTTGGCCAAAGCGAGAATTTCACTTTGGCAGAAGAGGCCGAACCCGTATTTTTCGTGACGGGCGACAGGGTTTTGTTCGACGATACGGCCGAACGCAGGAGCGTGAGCCTTTCCGGCAGTATAGAGGCCGAAAGTGTCACTGTGGACAATACTTTGAATTATGCTTTCAGCGGGACGGGTGCCCTTGCGGGCCATACGGCATTGGTGAAACGCGGCAGCGGCATGTTGACCATCGGCAACGACAATACGTATACGGGCGGTACGCGCATCAGTGGCGGTACGGTATCGGTGAATATGTTGAGCAACTCCACACGGGCCTACGGAGGTCTGGGCGGGGTGGTGGAATCGGCCGACCTCTTCGTCATAGAGAACGGTGCCACGTTGCGGACGACGGAGACTGTTACCCAAGGCTCTTCCATGAAGATGGAAGGCGAAGATGGCGGCTGCGTCGAGAATCTCAAGGATTTCATCATCGAAACCCCGGTGGAGGGTACGCTGCTCACCAAGAAAGGAGACGGATGGATGAAACTGAACACGGCCTGTCCTTCGTTGGAACGCCTTGCCCTCGATGGTGGTACCGTGCAGTGTGTGGCTTGCGACAAGCCTGCGCGGACGGTGGAGTTCCGTTCCGGCACGTTGTATGAAAATACAGGTTCAAGTTATGCCATTCATGTGCCGGAAGGCGGTAGCGGTACGTGGTCGTTGGTCAACGATTCGTATTATTCCAATAAGATAACAGGCGAAGGTAAGCTCACGATATATTGTCCGGTGAGACATGGTATCGGTTGGTTTGCCACCCGTACGCAGATGGCTGTCAACCTGAGCCAGTTTACAGGGACAATCAATGCCACGGCAGACATGGCTGACACTTATCCGCGTTTTACGCTCAATACGTCCTCGGGTATGCCGGACGGAACGCTTAATATCACCGAAGGAGTAACTGTGCAAAACACCGGGCGGACTTTCCGTATTGGGAAACTGGCCGGAAAAGGTGCGTTGGGCGGTTATGCTTCTTTTGCCAATGACGGGGCTACGGGTGTCAACACGTGGCAAGTGGGATGTGACGATGATTTCGCTTGGGCCGGAACCGTGACAGCCAATTCTAAATTTGAGAAAGTGGGCAGCGGCAAGATGACGGTCAGTGGAGTATGGGACAATACGGGCGAAGTGGCCGTGAAGGAAGGTACGCTTTGCCTGAATGACCGCTCGGCAGAAAATGCTATGCTGGGAAGCGGAGAACTCTCGGTTGAGGACGGTGCGGTGTTGTGTGGCTTGGGTAAATTGGGTAATGCTTCGGTCACGGTGGAACGTGGCGGACGCTTGTATTCCGGAACACGTGAGGGTGCTTCTTCCGGAGCGTTGGATTTCTCTGGCAAGAGGCTTACGGTCAGTGCCGGTGGGGAGGTAATGTTCAATGTGGCCTCCAAAGTACGCTGTACGACCTTGGAAGGAATAAGCTCGTTCTCCCTGCGTGGTACGCTGAAAGTGTCAGTACGTGAAAGGCTCGAATTGGAAGCCGGGGATGAGTTTCAACTGTGGACTGCAAACCGGACGGTGCTCTCTTCCGCCTGTACGCTAGATTTGGATAGCCCCGGAGAAGGATTAGAATGGGATACTTCTGCGTTGGAAGACGGTGTCCTGAAAGTGAAAACCGCGACGGGTATTACGGGGGTGGTTTCCGGTGAACCGGTAGATTGCGTGGTTTATACGTTGGATGGAGCACGTGCGGGATATTTTACCTGCATGCCGTCGGAAGTCAGGGTGTATATGGAAGAGAATGGATTTAGGCCTGGTATGTACATGGTTAAGATGACCCAAGGTCAGCGGACGGTGAGCCGTAAAGTAACTGTGGACTGACGGGGCATGCCGCATAGTTGGAATCTATGCGGCATAGCATTCTTTAACATAGAATTAAGGAAAATACACTGTAATGATTACAAATATGAACGTTTTTATCCGTATCTTTGAAACGTTAGAAAAGTTATAGATTTAAATTCAAAATTTTAAAAAGAAAAGTTATGGGGAAGAGTATTAAAGGTACGCGTACGGAAAAGAATCTGATGATTTCTTTTGCCGGTGAGTCTCAGGCCAGAATGAGATACACTTACTTTGCCAGTGCGGCAAAGAAAGAGGGTTATGAACAGATTGCGGCTATATTTACGGAAACGGCCGACCAGGAAAAAGAACATGCAAAACGTATGTTCAAGTGGCTGGAAGGCGGTATGGTAGAGATTACGGCCAGCTATCCGGCCGGTGTAATCGGTACTACCATGGAGAACCTGAAGGCTGCGGCTGCCGGAGAACACGAAGAGTGGTCGTTGGATTATCCTAAGTTTGCAGACATTGCGGACGAAGAAGGTTTTCCTGCCATTGCTGCGATGTATCGTATGATTTCTGTGGCGGAAAAGGGTCACGAAGAGCGTTATCTGGCTTTGTTGAAGAACTTGGAGGAATTCAAAGTGTTCGAGAAGGACGGTGAGACGGTATGGCAGTGCCGCAACTGCGGTTATATCCATGTGGGTAAAGAAGCTCCGCAGATGTGCCCGGCTTGCTTGCATCCGCAGGCTTACTTCGAAGTGAAGAAAGAGAACTATTAATCGTTTGCCGTATTTTCACGGAAAACGAAGGCGGCTTTCCGGTTCTTTCCTGATAAATGGGTTCAGGGAAGAACCGGATTTTTTATGCAAGAGGAATTTAACACACCTTGCTATTTAGGGTTATTTTTAAGTTTTTCGAAGGGTGTTATTGCTCTTATAATGCAAAGAGACTTTTGTTCTTCTGAAAAATGGGTAAAAGGAACATCTATTATAAGGTGGTTTGCTGAGGAGGAGATTTTAATTCGTTTCTTTGCAATCAACAACAAAGATACATTATGATACCAGACGAAAAAACCATCAAATCACGCAGTATGAGCGTTTACAAGACGTTGTCGAATTTATTGCGGTGTACGTTCGACGAGTTACAAAACCAATGTAAGTTAGGAACTACGGAATTGTGCCTGAGCATTGCCCGTCTGATGCAGGAGCATAAGATTAAGCAAGAACGTGAAGGAGACAATGTGTATTATATGTTGGTTTATTAATAAGTTTTAGTCGATAGGCAATAATAAAGGGGACGTTTTCTAACGTCCCCTTTATTGGTTTTATGCAGTCTCTATGTTCGTGATTACTTGTTCAGAGCCAAAGACACGTTTACGGCACAAGCTACCGTACAACCTACCATCGGATTGTTACCGATACCCAGGAAGCCCATCATTTCCACGTGAGCAGGAACGGATGAAGAACCGGCGAACTGAGCGTCTGAGT
>ERZ773188.1461-NODE-1461-length-26113-cov-6.541101_pt1 | contig 26113 bp, 19 predicted proteins | sample MGYA00581011_ERZ773188 | MGnify/ENA primary metagenome ERZ773188 (study PRJEB29015, sample SAMEA2737798) | human gut metagenome | biome: human gut; feature: human-associated habitat; material: faeces | place: China | collected 2012 ...
TATAAGAAAATAATAAAAATGAGACTTCTCGGTTTTTGAGCCGAGAAGTCTCATTAATGTATCATGGAAGTCTCATAGGCTTTTTTAATCCTATTTCACCTGTAGATGTTCTATGGTTATGTCAATATAATCAGGATAAGTCATGGTGATGTGTCTACTTTTTCAGTTCATCAGTTGGTCTCTCTATTCCCTCCGGTTGGTCTGCTTGTGCCCGTTACACGGGCATCCGTAGCCCACCAAGTGGGCATCGGCAGACCGTGTGCTGGGCAGCTATTGCCCATAGCGTGGGCAATAGTTGCCCAAATATAGATTTTGTTTTTGGGCAATATTCTTTTGAGTCTTTGCGCTGTTTAAACTATCTTTTTGCGATGTTTAAACTGACTTTTCTTGATGTTTTAATAGTCTTTTCTCGTGCATCGTGCTGTCTTTAATGATACTTCTACAGTCCATAATGATACTTCCATGATACTTCTTTCTGCTTTTTCAGAGAAGTCTCATTGATTGTAAATATCGATATATCAGTAATATAATATGGATTTTCAAGCGAAAAATGAGACTATGATACTTTTTTGTGGAAAAACACTTTTATGTGCGCGTAATCGGATAGATGCTATTTCTTTGTTTGTATTCTAACCAGGAGGTGAAGATCAGTATGGAGAAGCTTCTTGCTGTGGTTTATGATAGCACCCAGCGTACTGTCAGCGAGTTGATATTTAAAGAGGGATGATAAACTTATCTGTGTCTATGCTTTGTTTCTGTTTTTAGAATCTAGCAGCAGCTTTATGCAATATATTTAACTTCTGATAAGCCGCATTATCCCTTTGAACTGCCGAAGGGGTGGGTGTGGTGCAGGTTGGATGACATAGCATATGTGGCTTCAGGAAGTACTCCAGAAAAGTCTTCGTTCGTACCTAAGGGCATTCCGTATATTAAGATGTATAATCTGAGAAATCAGAAAATAGATTTTGAATATAAACCACAGTATATAACAGCTGAAATACATAATGGTAAACTGCAACGCTCAAGAACAGAGGTTGGTGATTTAATAATGAATATTGTAGGACCACCATTGGGTAAATTGGCAATTATTCCCCCATCGTTGCCGCAAGCAAATTTCAACCAAGCAGCCGTACTTATACGTCCTTATCTTCATAAGGATAATATTAATGTTTACCTAAAGGCTTACTTGGAAGAAATGTCTGAAATTAATTCTATATCCACCAAAGGCAGTGCAGGACAGGTTAATATTTCTTTGACCCAATCTCAAAATATGAGAATACCTCTTCCGCCATTACCTGAAATAGAGCGAATAATAAAGAATTTAAAGTATTGGCTATCATTTGTGGACAACATAGAGGAAAACAAGGAAAAGTTACAAGATTCTATAAGACAAGTCAAGTCCAAAGTTCTCGATCTTGCCATTCATGGAAAACTCGTACCACAAGACCCGAATGATGAGCCGGCTATTGAGTTGCTGAAACGCATCAATCCGAAGGCTGAAATCACTTGTGATACCCCCCAATATGGCAAGCTGCCGAAGGGATGGTGTGAAACTTTACTTGGAATTATTGGCCATTGGCAATCTGGAGCTACTCCAAGCCGATTGCGTAAAGACTATTACAATGGTGATATTCCTTGGTTAAAAACTGGAGATTTAAACGATAGCGTTATTAAGTCCATACCTGAGACTATAACGAGAAAGGCCTTGGAAGAAACTTCTGTCAAACTAAATCCAACCGGAAGCGTCCTTATTGCCATGTATGGAGCGACTATTGGAAAAATTGGAATATTGGCATTGCCAGCTACTACAAACCAAGCTTGTTGCGCTTGCGTAGACTATATGTGTGACAAAATGTTTTTGTTCTATTTTTTACTTGCCAATCGAAAGAGGTTTATCGCTATGGGCGGTGGAGGAGCGCAGCCGAACATCTCAAAAGAGAAAATAACGAATACACATATTCCCTTGCCACCACTTTCCGAACAACATCGAATAGTCGCAAAGATTGAAGAACTTTTTGTTCAATTCGACAAGATAGAAGCATCTTTGTAAACACCATATTTAGCCATCGCAAGCTATATTTTTGCGATGGCTAAATGCTATAGATACAGTTACCAAGTAACTACCTTGTCCACAATCTTCTGCTGTTCGCTTGCTGTGCGTCGCAGATAAATGCGTGTTGTTTCGATGCTCTCATGTCCCATGAGGTCGGCAAGGAGGGCAATGTCGTTGAAACGGTCAAGGAAGTTCTTGGCGAAGCGGTGACGGAACGAGTGTGGATAAACCACATTACGGTTAAGACCGTACTTTTCGGCAAAGTGCTTCAGTTGGATGGCTATGCCACGAGTGGAAAGGCGGTTGCCTGAACGATTGGTGAACAGATAGCCAGAGGTGATGTTTTGTTCTGTTAGCCATCTTTGGGCTTCAGTGCATAGCTTCTTCGGAATGTAAAGGCGGCGCATCTTGCCTCCTTTGCTGTACAAGTCAAGATAGCCAACCGCTACATGCTCAGCTTTGATTTGAAGCAGCTCGCTGACACGTGCACCAGTGGCAGCCATAAACCAAACGATGAAATACCATTCATCATAACCATCTGCCTTTAGCTTGGTTTTCAGAAACTTGTAATCGGCATCGCTGATGACGTTCTCCAAGAAGTTCTTTTGTTGCACCTTTACAAACTTCATCTTTAGCTTCTCTTGTTTGCTAAACTCCAAATACTTATTCATTGCTTGCAAACGCAAGTTTACTGTCTGTGGCTTGAAGTTCTCCATAAGATAACCCTTATAAGCCAACAGATTCTTCTTGTTCACCTCCTTGTAGTGCTCAAGAAAATAGTTGATAGTCCACAGGTACGATGTTACCGTGTTCTTTGTCAAGTTTGCCTTGACCAAATACTTTTCAAATTGTGTTACCATATTGTATAATAATTTAGAATGAATGGTAACAATATAAGAACGTGTCAATAATGGGGAATCCCCATTGCAAGCCAGCTGGCTTACAATGAGGATTCTACCTTGTCAAGTTGGGCGAATAGCTCTTCGATTTTTGCGACAATGCGATATTGCTCTGAAAGTGGAGGCAGTGGAATAAGTAGAGCTAATAACATCTTTTGCGTTACTTGATTAATTGTGGTAGAATTAGAATCATCTAAATATCTATCAAAATATTCCGAGTTTAACACAATCCTTATCCATTGATTATAGGTACTTCTACAAACTGCCATAAATGCGCCAAATGAAGTAGGCTCTTTCAGTTCTTTTATAATCGTATTTTTCCCAACAAGATTTCTACTACCATTTCTTGCACAAATTAGCAAATCTCCTACTTGAAGAAATTGCTTTTCTAATATCTTTGTAGAAACTCTCACCAAATCTGTTGTGTCAATTCTACCATTTTTAATGTTATTAGAACGATAGACTGGGACTCCTGTTGATACAATATCTATGGGCCTATATGTTAATCCGATATTTGAATTTGCTATAGCTGAAAGTTTTACCCATACCCAATTTGAGGGTATTTTAAAGGGCAGCTTCCCATATTGGGGGTTATCACAAGTGATTTCTGCTTTTGGATTGATGCGTTTGAGCAATTCGCTGGCTGGCTCGTCATTCGGGTCTTGCGGTACAAGTTTGCCGTGAATGGCGAGGTCGAGGATTTTGTTCTTGGCTTGCTTAATTGTTTCAATTAAATTATCCTTGTCACGCTCTATCAGAGCTATTAATGAAAACCAATGCTTGACTTCTTTCAATATGCGACATTGCTCATTAATAGGAGGCAACATAACAGGAATCTTGTTAAGATTATCTTGTGATAATTTTGGCTGTGCAGAGCCTGTAATGAAATCATCCAATTTCATGGAGTTAATTACAATTGCCACAAAATCTAAAATTGATTTATCTGTTGCATCTAACACATGAGTATGATTATTCACCCAATATTTACCATCGGCAAAGAAAGCATTGTCTTTACTTCTTGAAAGTAAATTTGCTCCATCCTCGCCTATAAGTAACAGACGTTCATCAAACAAATACTCATCAACCTTATCAATAACTCCTGCAGCTCCATAATAATCATAAACTTTATCTTTTTGTTTACAGCGAATTGCTGACGATACAGGTTTTCTTTCACCATCTCTATTAATAAGCAGCTCACCAATATCTGTAATAGCCCATCCCTTCGGCAGTTCAAACGGATAATGCGGCTTATCAGAAGTCTTTGCAGACTTCTTTCCCTTTTTAATCTTTCCCTCTTTGATGAGTCTTTCCTTTTCTGTACGGATACGTTCGAGCAGCACCGATGCAGGCTCATCGTTTGGATCTTGTGGAACGAGCTTGCCGTGAATAGCAAGGTCGAGTATCTTTTGTCTTAATGCTTTTGTGTCCATTATTAATTCGTCTATTAATTTTAAGATTTATCTTCTTTTGAGAAGAACTGACAGAATTCCCTTAATTGTTGTTGCATTTTTTCTTGCGGAATTAAGATACGCTTATATTCCGCCACCATCGTAGGACTCATGCTGCGACTCATAGCATATTCAACAACAACCTTGTCCACATCAGGACATAAAATGATGCCAATAGAAGGGTTCTCGTTGGAACGTTTCACATCACGGTCAAGAGCTTCAAGGTAAAACTCTAATTGACCAAGATCTCGAGGATGGAATTTGGTTTTCTTCAATTCCACCGCAACAAGTGCCTGGAGACCGCGATGAAAAAACAGCAAGTCTGCCTTATAGGTAGATGCACCAACGGTGAGCGGATACTCTTGGTCCATAAAGATGAAATCTTTACCTAATTCGAGAATAAATTGCTTCATATGCTCTATTAATCCATTCTTCAATTTGCTTTCATTGTATTTCTTTGGCAACCCAAGAAAATCTAAAAACACAGTGTCTTTAAACATAATAGGAGCATCAGGATATTGCTCTAATAATCCCTTCGACATATTACTTTTATTTCCGAGAAGATTGGAAAAAGTATCATTGTCAATACAGCGCTGCATCTCTCTTTTTCCTAGTTTTTCTTTATGTGCATAAAGAATATAGAATAACCGCTGTTCATAACGCTTACAACGACATAGTATTTCTATATGGTTAGTGAACGTTGTCAACTCCAAAATTTTAGGCATTTGTGCAGCCAGTGGCTGCACAAATGCAGCAGCACCATTTTTTGATTGTGTTGCCTTACTTTTCGATACTAATTGTTTTACTTCAATTTGTGCAGCCATTGGCTGCACAAATTCAGCATCAAGATACTTATTTACTATCGTAGTGAAAGTTTCCGTAGAATATTCATCATAGAACATCACCATATTATATATGTTTCTTCTACTATATCCTTTTATCTCAGGATGTTGAGAACGGATATATTCAGATAGTTGGGAAATAACCTTGCTTCCCCATTCCTCACTTTTTAACTTCTTGGAAACATAGGCACCTACATGCCACGCTGTGAGCAGCATCTCCTTATTGACAGCCATAGACGCTTTACTTCGATGCTGAACTATCAGATTTACGACTTCAGTAAACTGCTGTTCGATGTTAGTGTTTATCAAACTTTTGTCCATTTTATACCTCCTTTATTCCACTCAATAATTTCTCCAACTCGCTTACGGCCTTGCTGATATTCATGCTCTGTTCCTTGATGTTTGACATCAATTGGCTCAATGGTAAATCTTCAGTATCATTACCCTGTTTTATCCAAGTGATATCAAGACTTGTCTTGTCACGAGCCATGATTTCATCAATGCGATACTTGCGCCATCTGCCAGATGGGTTCTTGTCTGCATCATATGTCTCTTTGCGGGCATTGATGTCCTCAGCATGATAGCAGGTTACAAAGTCATCGAGGTGGTGACGCTCTAACTTGTTCGTAGCCAAGGTGTGTTTTACACCAGTGCGATAGTCGTAGAACCAAATATTCTTAGTTGGCTGTCCCTTGGTAAAGAATAGTACGTTTGCCTTTACTCCCTGTGCATAGAAAATGCCTGTAGGTAAACGGAGAATGGTATGGAGATTGAAATCCGACAAGAGTTTCTTGCGGATGGTCTCTCCTGCGTTGCCTTCAAAAAGTACATTGTCTGGCAGGACTACTGCTGCACGTCCGCCAGTTTTGAGCATCAGCATCATATGCTGAAGGAAGTTGAGCTGGTTGTTCTTGGTTTCAACATAGAAGTCTGGACGATTGATTTCAACTGAACCGGCAGGGCGTGTGCCAAATGGAGGGTTGGCAAGGATGACATCCACTAAGGTGGAAGGTTCTTTCTCCAAAGAGTCCTCGCATACGATAGGGCTGTGGTCTGTGCCTATACCATGAAGATAAAGGTTCATGGAGGCAAGTGTAACCACAAGTGGGGTGATGTCATTGCCATGTAACGCTTTGTTGTTCAAAAAGTCCAATTTATCACGATTCTGGCTTTGTTCCTTCATGTAATCGTAGGCAGCAAGCAAGAAGCCACCAGTACCACAGGCGGGGTCGCATACAGTCTCACCAATTTGGGGTTGCAAGCAGTCAACCATAGCTTTAATCAGTGGACGTGGGGTAAAGTACTGACCAGCACCACTTTTTTTATCTTGACCATTTTTCTCCAAGATGCTTTCATATATAGCACCTTTTACATCACCATCCATGATGAGCCATTGCTCTTCATCTATCATAGTGATTACCTTCTTAAGATAGACAGGTTTGTCAATCTTGTTTTGTGCTTTGGTATAGATGGTGCCGATGAGGTCATCTTGTTGACTTAATAGTTTGAGTGTACTCTCATATTGCTTTACGAGATCATAGCCATCCAAGCCTGTCAAGTCTTTCCATCTATACCCAACAGGTATGGATGAATCCTCTCCAAAGAGTTCCATATTCTCGTCATCCATCTTTAAGAAAAGAAGATAGGTGAGTTGTGTGATGTAATCTGTAAATCCTACTCCGACTCCTGCTAATGTCGTAGCAAGATTCCATACCTTTTTTGTGAGCGTTTGCTCAGTTGTTATATTTTTAGCCATATCTATATACTATGCAGTTGTTCTTAATACTATAAATTTATATACGGAATCCAAAGCCTCGTCAGCTTTCTTCATGTTTCCGAAAGCTGCAATCAATTGGGCTGCATGGGTGACATCGTTCTTCCTTATCTCTCGTACGTTGCAGGCTCCATTGGCTGCGATGTATTCCACTATCTTGCCTATCAAATCTTTCTGCTTCGCTGTTATATCCATCTGTTTCCGACCATACCAAAGATTAAACATACTTCGAGCCGTAGGATAGGCACTTTCCAGTTTTTCTGTCTGATGGTAAGCGAAGCGTACCAGTTGGATGATGTTGGTAAGAGCCTCCGATTCTTCCTTTTTGGTCGTGCGGCGTACTTTATCACCATATACGATGGCGTATGAATTCCATAAGAGCTTTTGTGCAAAGCGGTTGTTCTCCATCTTCAACTTGTTTTCCAAGTCCTTCAACATGGAATAAGTGATAGGTTCGCCCTCGTTATTATATAGAATGCGTAAAGCTTCTATGTCATCACTGTGGTCGCAGCAATATTGCTCAAATGCATCTGTGGTACTTTGAGCCTCTTCTATAGAGAAACCTTTGGATATGAGCGTATCTTCTCCTGGCATCAGCGTGTTGACAAAACCAGCTGCAAGAATCAGTATGTACTTACGGACATTGGCATGATTAGCTATCGGAGATACCAAACCCTTACGTTCATTGTTAGGTTCATTGATATCTACATATGGTGGCAATTGTGGCTGGTGCTCAGGATCGAGAGCATCATAGATGCGTTGAGCAATTTCCAGCATGTCATCATGAGCGATGCGGACAAATTCCTGTCGCTGTGCATTATCTGCCTTATTGTAAAGTCTGGATAATGTGGCAGCAAGTCGCTTGAGGTAATTGTCTGGCAGATTCCCATGAGCGATACGTTCCAATAGTTCTTTTAATGTGATGGTCTCTGTCTCTGGACCTTCATACTGACCTGGTATGATATGCTCATGTTCGGTTACTCCTACTGCATCAACAAGGAAGAAACAGTCTTTGCTTATTGCATTAGGTGTCACGTTGCGCAGCTGTTCATCACCTATTGTCCGGACTCCACGACCTTTCATCTGTGTATAGAGGGGAGCTGAAGCCACATCACGCATAAACATCACGACTTCCAGAGGCTTTACATCTGTTCCTGTTGCCACAAGAGTACAGGTTACGGCAATGCGAAAGTCCTTGTCGTTACGAAACTGGCGTATCAGTTCATTGCTATCTCCTGCTGAATAGGTTATCTTCTGAACAAAGCGGTCATCCGTGCGTCCAAAAACTTCTTTAGCAATTTGAACGATATTTGTTGCATGGTTCTCGTTGAGCGCAAAGATGAGGGTCTTTGGCAGATAGTCCATGTTGGGCTCTCTTTGAGGGTCATTGAACATTTCTGTATAGACAGCATCACGATAAGTGGAAAGAATAAGTTTTATCTGGGCAGGGTTGATGATGCTTCGATTTAACTCTTCTTTCGTATAAGTCTTCGTTTCTTTTGTGCTTACGGTTTTAACTTCACCAGTGTATCGAGTCTCAACTTTGGTTTTCTGACCTTGCATAATAGCTCCACCTTCTTCTGTTACCTTTGTTCTGATTCGATAGATGCGGCTATCGACGTTGACACCATCTATGACTGACTGCTCAAGCGTATAGTTTACAACACGGTTGTTGTTGAAGAATGCCATCGTTTCTGGAATTGGTGTCGCTGTAAGACCAATAAGGCGAGCTGTATCAAAGTATTCTAGCACCTTGCGCCAGTTGCCATAAATAGAACGGTGACACTCATCTATAATGATAAGGTCGAAGAAATCGTGTGGTAAGTTTGGGTTGTCTGGTAATGTTACTTCACCATCAGATGTATCTTCATCGTCATCATCTGTATCCGTAATCTCTTCTCCTTTTAAGAGTGAGAATAATCTTTGTATGGTACAGATAACCACATTGCTGTCTGTTGGTACTTCAGCCGACTTCAACCTGTTGACTGCATAGATAGTATTGAAGGTATCACCAGTTTCCGTAAGGCGGAATGTGCCAAACTCTGTTTCTGCCTGTTTTCCGAGGTTATTGCGGTCAACAAGAAACAGAACACGACGCATAGGGGTATAGCTAAGCATGCGATAGGCCGTGAGACATGCCGTATATGTTTTGCCGGCACCAGTAGCTAGAACCATCAATGCACGATTTTGCCCTATACGGAAGCTCTTCTCCAATTCCGTGACAGCCTCATATTGGCATTCTCGCAGACCTTTCTTATTCAATGTAGGAAGTCCGGCAAAAGGGTCGTCTATACCTAACATCTTTACTATTTCCTTAGGAGTAAGAATGCGGCTGATAGTTTCCCATTCTGAAGTTTCACGATGTCTATAATCAAAAAACTCTATTTCCCTGCCATTTGATTTAAAAAGGAAAGGCAAAGGTTTTTGCCAGGCTTGATAACAGTCAGGTACACTCTTTGCATATGTGATAGCCTGTTCACTCACAATATTGGAAGAAATATTAATTTCTTCTCGTTTAGCTTCGAGCACACCGACAGCTTTCCCATTGATAAACAGGAAATAATCTGCTTCAAGATTGCCTTTGAGCAATCCCTCACGAATAGCTACGGCTGAGATGGTAGGCTCGTATTCATCCCGATTGACAACCTTCCATCCTGCATCAGCAAACCATTGGTCTATTTTGACTCTTGCTTTTTCTTCTGGCGTCATAGTTTTGTTACCTATTGTTTTAGTTACAAAGATAATGATAATATTTCACTTGACCATTTATATGATTCACTATTTATACTTTTTTGTCTTTTATGGATAGTTTCTCAACTTTTTAAAGAAAACTCTTGTTGGTTTCGATAGACAACCTTTCCTTACCAACATAAAATCTCATGAAATAAAAACTGTCGTGAAACGCAAGAAGTCTGCTGGCATCACTGCCAACAGACTTCACTTTTCACTAAACCGAACCTAAAATTCTATCTTATATTTGAAAATCATGTAAATTCTATGGAAACCTGAATAAGTCTTATTACCTTTAAAAAAAACTAACCTAATCTATTCTTTCTTGTATAACGCCTGCAAAATGAATTGTCTTTTCCTATTTTATTATTCAGCAATAGTCTGCTGCTCTGTAGCAGTCTGCTCTGCTGGCTGCTGTTCTGTAGTCTCCTTCTGCTCAGTAGTTTCCTGCTGGGTAGAATCTTCTGTTGTTGCTGTAGTCTCCTCTGTTGTATTCTCCTGCTGGGTAGAATCCTCTGCTGCAGCCTGTGGCTGAACAGGAGCATCTACTGCCAATGAATCGGAAGGTGCATTTGGAGCTACTGTATCAACAGGAGCAACCTGAGCGTTACTAACCATTTTGCTTGATGCAAAAACGTTGCTTACTGAAACCATAACCAAAGCTGCGATAGCTGCAAACATAAACTTCTTCATAATCTTATCTTTTTAAAATTGTTACTAATTGATGTTACTTATTTGTTTGTGGATTCATTATCGAACCCGCTCATCATAGTCACAATCTGCGTGCCAAAAAGATGAGAAAAATGGCTTTGCGTTGATAATCAGGTGTTTATGCGTTTTGTGCCAAAAATGAATGGTGTGGAATGTGAGGAAACCATGTGGAAATATTCCCCAAAAAGTTGGGGAATGCATGCATAAAAAAGGTCCCGACGGGGATGTTACTCCCCGAAGGAACCTTTCTCATATAATAGGAAATGATAAAAACCTATCTTTTAGAGATTCTTGAACTCGATGCCGTTTGCCTCTGAGTAGTCAATGGTAATTGGCTTCTCGCGACTTACTTCCTCGGCAAGAATCTTCTTGCTCAAATCGTTCAGAACGTAATCCTGGATGGCACGCTTTACTGGGCGGGCACCAAACTCTGGGTCGTAACCTACCTCGGCAAGATAACCGATGGCGGCTGGAGTCCAGCGGAGATCGAAGCCCTGAGGCTCCAACATCTTCTTGACTCTGTTCATCTGCAACTCCACAACCTTGGCAATCTGATCCTTGGTCAATGGCTGGAAGGTGATGATGTCGTCGATACGGTTCAGGAACTCCGGACGGAAGGTCTTCTTCAACATCTCACGGCTCGCATTGGAAGTCATGATGATGATGGTGTTCTTGAAGTTGACTACACGACCCTTGTTGTCGGTCAATCGGCCATCGTCCAATACCTGAAGCAGGGTGTTGAAGACATCTGGATGAGCCTTCTCAATCTCATCGAAGAGAACCACACTGTATGGCTTGCGGCGAACAGCCTCGGTCAACTGGCCACCCTCATCGTATCCTACATACCCCGGAGGCGCTCCAATCAAACGGGTGACACTGAACTTTTCCTGATACTCACTCATATCTATTCGGGTCATCATCGACTCGTCGTTGAAGAGATACTCGGCAAGTGCCTTGGCAAGCTCGGTCTTACCTACACCGGTGGTACCGAGGAAGATGAAGCTGGCGATAGGACGCTTTGGATCCTGCAAACCGGCACGGCTGCGGCGAACGGCATCGCTTACGGCAGTGATTGCCTCGTCCTGACCGATGACTCTCTTGTGGAGTTCCTCCTCCAGATGGAGCAGTTTCTCACGTTCGCTCTGCATCATTCGGCTCACTGGTATTCCGGTCCAGCGGCTTACTACCTCAGCTATATCATCGGCTGTCACCTCTTCACGGATCATTGCCTCACCGCCCTGGGTGCTCTTCAGCTGCTCCTGAATCTTCTTGATATCCTCTTCAAGAGCTACCAGCTTAGAGTAGCGAATCTCTGCTACACGTTCGTAATTGCCTTCACGCTCCATGCGCTCAGCTTCGAACTTGAGGTTCTCCATCTCCTGCTTGTCTTGCTGAATTTTATTGACAAGAGCCTTTTCGCCTTCCCACTTTGCGCGGAAGTCGTGCTCCTTATCCTTCAACTCGGCAATCTCCTTATCGAGCTGCTGAATCTTAGGCTGGTCGTTCTCACGCTTAATGGCCTCACGTTCAATTTCCAACTGCTTCAAGTGGCGGGTGATTTCATCCAGTTCCTCTGGCACGGAGTCACGCTCCATACGAAGCTTGGCTGCGGCTTCATCCATCAGGTCGATGGCCTTATCAGGAAGGAATCTATCAGAAATATATCTCTCAGATAACTTGACAGCTGCTATACAGGCATCATCCTGAATACGAACCTTGTGGTGGTTCTCGTAACGCTCCTTGATACCACGAAGAATGCTGATGGCATCTACCTCGTCTGGCTCATTCACCATCACGGTCTGGAATCGACGCTCCAGTGCCTTATCCTTCTCGAAGTACTTCTGATACTCGTTGAGGGTAGTGGCACCGATGGCTCTCAGTTCACCACGAGCCAAAGCTGGCTTCAGGATGTTGGCTGCATCCATGGCACCCTCGCCACCGCCAGCACCTACCAGGGTATGAATCTCATCGATGAAGAGGATAATCTGACCGTTGGCATTGGTTACCTCCTTGATGACGCTCTTCAGGCGCTCCTCAAACTCACCCTTGTATTTGGCACCGGCAACCAGTGCACCCATATCGAGCGAATAAAGCTGCTTGTTCTTCAGATTCTCAGGCACATCGCCACGGACGATACGCTCTGCAAGTCCCTCAACGATAGCGGTTTTACCTGTACCAGGCTCACCGATAAGGATAGGGTTGTTCTTGGTGCGGCGGGAGAGAATCTGAAGAACTCTTCGAATCTCTTCATCACGGCCAATCACTGGGTCGAGCTTGCCGCTGCGAGCCTGTTCTACCAGGTTCTTGGCATATTTTTCAAGACTCTGATAGTTCTCGTCGGCACTCTGGCTCTTCACGTTCTGACCCTGTCGCAAAGCCTGGATGGCTGCGGTGAGATCCTTCTCGTTGGCACCCGCATCCTTGAGGATTCGGGCAGCGGTAGAGTTGCCTTTGAGGATAGCGAGGAGGATAGGCTCCACGCTGACGAATTCATCTCCCATCTTCTTGGCGATGTCCTCGGCATTGAGCAATATCTGGTTGGTATCGCCCGAGAGGTATGGCTGACCAGCACCCTGCACACGAGGCAGGTGCTGCATCTCCTGCTGCAGGAGCATGGCAATCTGATTGCCGTTCATGCCCAGCTTCTGGAAGATGTAGTTGGTTACATCAGGTGCTTTCTCGATGATACCACTGAGAAGATGCACCGGTTCGATGGTCTGCTGACCATTTCTCTGCGCTATGTTCACAGCGGCCTGCACCGCTTCCTGCGCCTTGATTGTAAATTTGTCGAATGTCATATCTTGATCTCCTTTCTAAATGTTATTTGTTCTACTTCTTGTTGTCTGGCTTCAGTTCTTCCGGACTTTCAGCCTTGGATGATGCTTCAGCCTTGCTGGCTTCCGGCATCGCAATCCGTGGATGCGAATAGCGTGCCCATTGCGTGTTTTTGGGCGTTTTTCTGACATTTTGTCTGTTTTTTCCTTCCTTTTTCCCTATTCGCAGAAAAGCTTCTGTCAAAATGGCTGAACCATTACTTGATTTATCGCAAATATCCTTTAAATAATGTGATAATAGGTATTAAATATTTGTGTATTCCAAATATTCTTTGTATCTTTGCAGCGTTTTTAGAAACCATATTGAATATAAAAATTCGTAATATATAAAGTCAATGGCTGAAACAAAGAAGATCAAGACAGCTTTGGTGTCTGTCTTTCACAAGGATGGCTTGGACGAGTTGCTCGCCAAGTTGAATGAAGAGGGTGTTAAGTTCCTGAGCACAGGTGGTACTCAGAAGTTTATCGAATCTTTGGGTTATGAATGTGAAAAAGTTGAGGATGTCACCACATATCCATCAATCCTCGGTGGTCGTGTGAAGACTCTTCATCCAAAAATATTTGGAGGTATCCTGGCCCGTCGCGACAATGAGGGCGACCAGGAGCAGATGAAGGAGTATGAGATTCCTTCTATCGACCTCGTTATCGTGGATCTCTATCCATTTGAGCAGACTGTAGCCAGCGGCGCCAGCGATGCCGACATCATCGAGAAGATTGATATCGGCGGTATCTCCCTGATCCGTGCCGGTGCCAAGAACTTCAAGGACGTGGTTATCGTTCCTAGCAAGGCTGAGTACAGTGTGCTTCTCGACATCCTGAAGAAGAAGGGTGCTGAAACCGACATTGAGGACCGCAAGATGTTCGCAGAGCGTGCATTCGGCGTAAGTTCTCACTATGATACTGCTATCCACGCTTGGTTTGCCAAGTAATAAAGAGGTAAACCTATTCATCTCGCAACTCTTCCCGCTCTTGAAAGCGAGGGTGGGAAGATGACTACAAAGGAAAGATTTTAAGCTTAAAATATTAGATTTACATTAGCAAATGGGATTTTTTTCATTTATTCAGGAAATCGCAATGGACTTGGGCACCGCCAATACCATCATTATCAGTGATGATAAGATTGTAGTGGACGAACCTTCTGTTGTTGCCCTCGACCGCCGCACCGACAAAATGATTGCTGTAGGCGAGAAGGCAAAGATGATGTACGAGAAGACTCATGACAACATCCGTACAATCCGTCCTTTGCGTGATGGCGTTATCGCCGACTTTACTGCCTGCGAGCAGATGATGCGTGGACTTATCAAGATGGTTCATACAGGAAGCCGACTGTTCTCACCTTCACTCCGTATGGTGATTGGTGTGCCTTCCGGTTCTACCGAGGTAGAGCTCCGTGCCGTACGCGACTCTGCCGAGCATGCCGACGGTCGCGACGTATATTTGATTTTTGAACCTATGGCTGCTGCTATCGGTATCGGTATCGACGTAGAGGCACCAGAAGGTAACATGATAGTTGATATAGGTGGTGGTAGCACCGAGATTGCAGTCATCTCTTTGGGTGGTATCGTATCCAACAACTCTATCCGTACAGCCGGTGACGACCTGACAGCCGACATCCAGGAGTATATGAGCCGTCAGCACAACGTGAAGGTTTCCGAGCGTATGGCTGAGCGTATCAAGATTCATGTGGGTTCTGCCCTGACAGATCTGGGAGATGAGGCTCCTGAAGACTTCATCGTTCATGGTCCTAACCGTATCACAGCGCTCCCAATGGAGGTGCCTGTATGCTATCAGGAGATTGCTCACTGTCTGGACAAGACTGTAGCCAAGATAGAGAATGCAGTACTCTCTGCTCTCGAGAATACTCCACCAGAGCTTTATGCCGACATCGTGAAGAACGGTATCTGGCTTTCAGGTGGTGGTGCTCTGCTCCGCGGTCTCGACAAGCGACTTCAGGACAAGATCAACATCCCATTCCATATCGCCGAGGATCCATTGCACAGTGTGGCTAAGGGTGCCGGTATCGCATTGAAGAATGTGGATCGTTTCTCATTCCTGATGAGATAATTTCAAGATATTTAAATTCCGCATCTGGACCACTTGTGCCCATTTGCGGAATTTTAATCATATACAGATTCATTTTTTAAAGTATGCACAACCTTTTAGAGTTTTTGCAGAAATACAACCATTGGTTTGTCTTCGTGATTCTGGAGGTGGTGAGCATGGTGCTTCTGTTCCAGTATAACAGCTACCAGGGCAGTGCGTGGTTTTCTACAGCCAATGCCGTGACGGGCAAGATTTATGAATGGGATGCCAACGTGGAGACTTTCTTCTCCCTGACCAAGGTGAACCAGGAACTTACCCAGCGGAATGCCTATCTGGAGCAGCAGGTGCAGCAGCTGAGTGACAGCCTCTATGGGGTAACCAAGGATAGTGCCATCTATCACCGCGACCAGTTTGCGCTGCTTCAGAATTACCGACTCATCCCTGCCAAGGTGGTGGCCAACAGCCTGGACAAGCCAGACAACCTGATTACCATCGACAAGGGTAGCGCTGACGGCATCCATAAGGATATGGGTGTGATAAGCGGTACCGGAGTGGTGGGCATCGTGTATCTCGTAGCTCAGCATTACAGCATCGTGATACCAGTGCTCAACGTGAAGTCGAATATCAGTTGTACCATCCAGGGCAGAGGCTATTTCGGCTATCTGCGATGGAAGGGGGGCGTTTCGGAACTGGCATATCTGGAAGAGGTGCCACGTCATGCCCACTTCAAGCTGGGCGACTACGTAGTAACGAGTGGCTATTCGGCTGTGTTCCCTCCGGGAGTAAGAGTGGGCAAGATTCTGCACGTGTTTAATTCTGCTGATGGATTGTCGTATAGAGTACAGTTGAGACTTTCTACCGACTTTGCCCGTCTGCGTGATGTCTGCGTCATCGATGATGCCGTAATGAAGGAACGCCTTCAGATTATGCGTGCTGCACAGGATAGTATCATGCCCGACGGCAATGCCAAAGGTAAAAATTAAAAGATCATAGTAAGAGGAGATATATAAGTAGCAATGAGTATAGATTTGATAAAACGACTCGGCATCTTCGTGGTGCTCGTGCTGGTGCAGGGATTGGTGTTCAACCATATCCACTTGTTCAACTGCGCCACCCCCTTGCTGTATATTCTCATGGTGCTCCATTTCCGCAGAAACCACCCACGCTGGTCGGTGATGCTGTGGAGCTTCATGATGGGACTTTGTATCGACGTGTTTGCCAATACGCCGGGAGTAGCTGCAGCTTCGATGACCTTCATCGGACTGCTTCAGCCTTATCTTTTCGAACTCTTCGTGCCAAGAGACAGTGCCGACGACCTGGAGCCGTCCATGCGCACCATCGGTGTCGGTTCGTATGTTCTCTACACGTTGGTTATCGTACTCGTTTATAATCTGGTATTCTTTACTCTGGAGACCTTCAATTTCTTCAATTGGATGGAGTGGCTCCTCCGCATCGGTGGCGGTACAGCCATCACGATGCTGCTCATCATGGCATTGGAGAGCTTCCGCAAGGGATAGAACCTTGCTGCAAGACAGAGAACAGTAAAAGATCAAACAAAAAATTTCAGCTATATATATAATATGGTGGATTACAATCTTGATAAGCGTAAGTATGTGATTGGTGGTGTGGCTATAGCAATTGTAGTCATATACGCCATTCGTCTCTTTACGCTTCAGATTATGAGTGAGGATTATAAGAAGAATGCCGATTCCAATGCCTTCCTGAAGCAGATTGAGTTCCCTTCGCGTGGCGCTATCTACGACAGAAACGGCAAGCTGATGGTGTATAATTCGCCTTCCTATGATATCATGGTGGTGATGAAGGAGCAGGAGGGACGTCTGGATACGATGGACTTCTGCAACTCCCTGGGCATTACCAAGGAGGCTTTCGAGAAGCGAATGGAGACCATCAAGGACAGAAACAAGAATCCCGGATACTCGCGATATACCCAGCAGCTCTTCATGAGTCAGCTTTCTGACAAGGACTTCAGCGTCTTCCAGGAGAAGATGTTCCGGTTCCCCGGTTTCTATGTGCAGAAGCGAAGCGTGAGAGAATATGTCTATCCATACGCTGCCCATGTACTGGGAGATGTGGGTGAGGTTTCACCAAGCGATATAGAGGAGGATGACTACTATCAGCCGGGTGACTATATCGGTAAGCTGGGACTGGAGAAGCATTACGAGAAGGAGCTCCGAGGTACCAAGGGCGTGAAGATTATGCTTCGCGATGCCCGCGGAAGAATACAGGGAAGCTATCAGAATGGAAAACTCGACCAGCGGCCTGTTGCCGGGAAGGACCTGACGCTGGGTATCGATGTCAACCTTCAGGCTCTGGGCGAAAGACTGCTGCAGGGCAAGATAGGAAGTATCGTTGCCATTGACCCAAGAGACGGATCGGTGCTGGCGATGGTTTCATCTCCTTCCTATGATCCGCGCCGACTGGTGGGCAAGAATAGGGGAAAGATGCACAAGTGGCTGTCGCAGAATCCTTGGAAACCGCTCCTGAACCGTAGTATCATGGGACAGTATCCTCCGGGTTCTACCTTCAAGACCTCCCAGGCGCTGACTTATCTTACCGAGGGAATCATCACTCCGGGCACAGCCTTCCCATGTAATCATGGTTTCTCTTACAAAGGTCTGCATGTGGGATGTCATGGCCACCCGTCGCCTATTGCGCTGGTAGATGCCATCAGTACTTCCTGCAACGGTTACTTCTGCTGGGGACTTTATTATATGATAGGCAACAAGAAGAAGTATGGCTCGGTGCAGGAGGCGATGACCGTATGGAAAGACTATATGGTGAGTATGGGATTCGGCTATAAGCTGGGTATCGATTTGCCGGGCGAGAAGAGAGGTCTGATTCCTAATGCACAGTTCTATGACAAGGCCTACAAGGGCTCCTGGAACGGATTGACCGTCATCAGTATCTCTATCGGACAGGGTGAGGTGAACCTCACTCCTTTGCAGATTGCCAATCTGGGTGCCACCATCGCCAACCGAGGCTATTACTATGTGCCTCACGTAGTGCGTAAGGTGCAGGGCGAACCGCTCGATACGCTTTATACCCGCCGTCATTACACCAGGGCTTCGAAGCGAGCCTATGACTATGTGGTGGCTGGTATGAGAAGTTCTGCACTGAAGGGTACTTGTAAGATGCTCTCCCGTTACGACTTCGAGGCTTGCGGCAAGACCGGTACGGCTCAGAACCGTGGTCACGACCACTCTGTGTTCATGGGCTTTGCTCCTATGAACAATCCGAGAATCGCCATCGCCGTGTATGTGGAGAATGGTGGATGGGGTGCCGACTATGGTGTGCCTATCGGTGGTTTGATGATGGAGCAGTATCTGAAGGGAAAGCTTTCTCCTGCTTCTGAAAGTCAGGCGGCACAGATGCAGGCCCGAAGAATTGCCTACGGCTCTAGTAGCAGATAATATACTGAAGTTTCAAATCAAAACTGCAGTTTCTATCCTGAGACTGCAGTTTCAATTCATTGAATAATAAAGACAATGGCTCAATCAGATAATAAACAACCAGCTGGTATTCTCCGTTCGCTCGACTGGTGGACCATCGGCATCTATCTGGCATTGCTCTGCTTCGGCTGGATCAGTGTCTGCGGTGCCAGCTATACCTATGGCGACAACGATATCTTCAGTCTGGGTGCCCGTTCGGGTATGCAGATTATATGGATAGGTACCTCCATCGCGCTGGGCTTCGTCATCCTGATGATGGACGACCGTTTTTTCGATACTTTCGCCTACGTGATCTATGCCGTGCTGATATTGCTGCTTTTTGCCACGATATTCAATCCGCATAGCATCAAGGGTTCGCACTCCTGGCTGGTGCTGGGACCGCTGCGACTGCAGCCTGCCGAGTTCGGTAAGTTTGCTACGGCGCTGGCTGTGGCGAAGTTTATGTGCAGCTATGGATTCAATATCCATAAGATGAAGCATTTCATGGCGGCTATGGGCATCATCATTTTGCCTATGATATGTATCGTGGGACAGCGCGAGACGGGTTCGGCATTGGTATATTCCGCCTTCTTCCTGATGCTTTACCGCGAGGGAATGCCGGGTGCCATCCTCTTTACCGGAGTCTCGATGGTGGTTTACTTTGTGGTGGGTATCAAGTACGAGAACGTGACGATGTGGGATACCTACACCTCGGTGGGAAAGTTCACGGTGCTGCTGCTGGTGCAGATCTTCACGGCAGGACTGGTTAACAGCTATACGGGCAACAGGAAGCATGCTCTCATCATCCTGTGCTACTCGGTGGGCATCACGCTCATCTTTGCACTCTTCTCCACCTACATCATTCCGTTTGACATCGTATGGGTGCAGCTGCTGCTCTGTGCGGTGATGATCGGATTCCTGGTGTATCACGGTCTGAGGACCCGCTTCCGCAACTATTTCCTGATTTCGATATTCGCAATGGGAAGTATTGCCTTCTTCTACAGTGCCGATTACGTGCTGAACAACGTGATGGAACCTCACCAGCGAGTGCGTATCAATGTGCTGCTGGGATTGGACGAAGACCTGGCGGGTGCCGGATATAATGTGCATCAGAGTGAGATAGCCATCGGTTCGGGTGGCTTGCAGGGAAAGGGATTCCTGAACGGAACCCAGACCAAGCTGAAGTTCGTGCCTGAGCAGGATACCGACTTCATCTTCTGTACGGTAGGAGAGGAGGAAGGATTCCTGGGTTCGGCAGGTGTGCTGCTGCTCTTCCTGATGTTGATATTGAGATTGATACATCTGGCGGAGCGACAACCTTTCAAGTTCGGACGAATATACGGCTACTGTGTGCTCTCGGTATTCCTGTTCCACCTATTTATTAATGTGGGAATGGTGCTGGGACTGACGCCGGTAATCGGTATTCCGCTTCCATTCTTCAGTTATGGAGGCAGTTCGCTCTGGGGCTTTACCATCCTGCTTTTCATCTTCCTGCGTATTGATGCCGGAAGAAACCTGGTAAGAAGCTAGAATTTTACAGCATAAAAAAATGACCAGTGAGATACGTCTCATTGGTCATTTTTCGTTATTTTCACTCCGATGTCGCTTACACCCGGAAGAATTTCTCGCTTCATATCATGGCGGATGGCGATATGGATGGAATCGCCTCTGTTTATCTTATAGATATTGATAGGGAAGTTGTACTGATAGTAGCTGATGCCCTGTCCCTTGTTCTCGCCATGCTGGTTGATGAGCTGGCAGAGTAGGGTATCAGTCTTCTCGATACGCTTGCCCTTGTTGGCAGGGTAGATGGTCTGGTTCACGATGAGTGTCAATGCCGTAAACGGATAGGCACCTGTGGTTCTCAGACCCAGGCTCTGCCGGTAATAGCCGGTGGCAGCCATTGGAGGGATTTCGAACGATAGGGTATCGTTCTTCTCCCATCCTGCAATCGGCGTGTGGGCATATTCATCATATACCTTGGCATGATTGCAAGCGCTGAAGGCTATGGTTGCCACCAGTATGAAAACGAAATGAATCAGTCTTTTCATTTTTACTTCTTGTCCTCCTGTGGCTTGTTATTCTCGCCCTGCTGAGGCTGGTTGTTATTAGCCTGCTGCGGCTTGTTATTCTCGCCCTGCTGCGGCTTGTTATTATTGCCTTGCTGCGGCTTATTGTTATTGCCCTGTTGAGGTCTGTTTCCCTGCTGGCGAGGTCCCTTGTTTCTATTATCCCTATTGCGGTTATTGCCGTTTGGCTGACGGTTCTCGTTTCTTTCCGGGCGGTTGCCGTTTGGCTGACGGTTATCTCCCTTCTCTGAACGGTTGCCGTTTGGCTGGCGGTTATCTCCCTTTTCTTGGCGGTTCGCATTGCGGTTCTTGTTCTTCTTCTTTTTCTTCGCCTTGTCGAATCGGCTGAGATCAGACTCATTGAGCAGGTCGATGCTCTTGGAAGTTTCCTTCATCTTGCCATTCTCCATCAGGCTGAGCGGTTTCTCGCCCTGTTTATTCATCTCAATGATTTCCTTGGCACGTTCTGCTGTGATGGTCTCCAGGTTGGAAGCCATGTTCTTGTCAGAAGAGTAGGTGATGAGTCCGGCAAGGATATCTACCTTGAACTGATGGAACTCGCCGTCGGCAGTCTGAAGCACGGCATCCTTAGGTGGCATCTTTCGGCTTGCCTCTACATAGTTATCTACCTCGTAGTTGAGGCAGCACTTCAGTTTGGCGCACATGCCAGCCAACTTCTGAGGGTTGAGCGAGATGTCCTGGTAGCGTGCAGCATTGGTGCTCACACTTACGAAGTTCTTCATCCAGGTAGCGCAGCAGAGCTCTCTGCCGCAAGGACCGGTACCGCCGATACGGCCAGCCTCCTGACGTGCACCAATCTGCTTCATCTCGATACGGACATGGAAGGTATCGGCAAGTACCTTGATGAGCTGGCGGAAATCTACACGCTCATCAGCGATATAGTAGAAGATGGCCTTGTTGCCATCGCCCTGATACTCCACGTCGCCGATTTTCATCTTCAGGCCCAGGTCCTTGGCTATCTGACGGCTCTGGATCATGGTGTCGTGTTCGCGGCTCTTGGCTTCCTTTGCCTTGTCGAGGTCCACCTGCTTGGCAAGTCGGTAGATGCGCTTGATGTCATCCTGCGACTTGAGGTTTGCCTTCTTGATCTGCAGTTTTACCAGTCGGCCGGTTAATGTTACTACACCCACGTCGTGACCCGGGTTAGCCTCTACAGCCACGATGTCGCCCTTCTTGAGGTCGAGGTTGTTAACATTGTGATAATATCCCTTTCGGGTATTTTTAAATTGCACTTCCACCAGGTCGGTGCTCTCTGCGTTTCCTGGCACGTCGGCTAGCCAGTCGTATGTGTTGAGCTGTCGGTCCTGTCGTCCCACAGCCTTGCAGCATAGACCTCTATCGCAGCCATTCCACATTTTGAATTTCATATTTTTATAATCCACGATGTATTCTATTTATTATTTATTGATTAATATATATTGCCCTTTTGGGGGATGTATTTCCTTTATTTTCTGATGAGCAGAACGATATTCTTCAGCGCCAAGTCGAAGAACACGATTTTCGGGTTGGCATTCTGGGCGATGAATCGCTTGCTTTCCTCGAAGAGATTGGAGATGTCGATGATATTCGCCTCGTTGATGAATCGGGCGAAGTTCCTGGCGAAATTCTCCTCCTCCTGTGTCATATAACTGAGTTCCGGCTGGCGGAAATTATACATGAAACTCTCGCGCAGCATGTGCATGAAGTAATCGAGCATTCGCTTCTGCTTCTCTCTGCCGAAGGTGGCAACCACCTCGCTCCACTTCTTCAAATCGTGGATGTTGCGCATATAGGAGAGGCGCATCAGCATGATGAACATATCCAGATGCTGGCGGTTTTCATTGCCAGAGTCCAGCTCCTCTAATGCATGGTTCCAGTTGCCGTTGGCGATTCGGGCGATGCGGTGGGCAGATTCTGCATCCAGCGCTCTTCGTTCTATGAGCGCTTTCTCCACCTCGGAAGTTTCAATCTTCTTCAGGTCGATACGCTGTGCACGGCTTCTGATGGTTTCGAGCAGAAGTTCCGGCTGTTCGCTTACCAGGAGGAAGAGTGTCTGATGAGGCGGCTCTTCCAACAGTTTCAATATCTTGTTGGCACTCGTGAGGTTCATACGCTCCGGCAACCATATCAGACTGATCTTGTATCCGCCCTGACTCGACATCATGCTCAGTTCTCTCGAAAGATTGTCGGTCTCATCGGCGGTGATGATTGCCTGCTTGTTGAAGTCGGCATCAGTCTTTCCCATGCGCTGCATCCAGTCGCTGATCAGCACATACGGACCTTCCTGGAGGAGCATCTCACGCCATTCTTTCATAAAGTCGAGACTTACGGGCGTATGGTCGCCGCTCATCTCGGATGTCTTGATGGTAGGGAAGGTGAAGTGCAGGTCGGGATGCTCCCATTTTCTCAGCATCGGGGAATCGCCCAGCAGATAGCTGGCAAAAGCCAGCGCCACTGCCAGTTTTCCACAACCTTGTGGACCGCAGAACATCAGTGCATGAGGCACACGATTCTCCTGAACCATCTCCATCAGACGGTTCCATATATCTTGCTGACCTATCACTTCACTATTTAACATTGAACTTTGAACTTTAAAATAAAATTTTAGCTATCTGTTTCACGCTATCCACCGCCGAAACGGTGAAGAAATGGATATGATTGTATCCGTGATCGAAGAGATCTTTCACCTGGGCAGTCGTCCACTCGATACCGAGCGCCTTGGCATCTTCATCGCTCTTGCACTTCAAAACCTCCTGCGCCAGAGCTTCCGGGATGTCGCAATGGAAGGTCTTTGGTACCATGGTGAGCTGACTCAGCTTGGCGAATGGCTTCAGCGCCGGAACGATAGGGATGGTGATGCCCATCTGGCGAGCCTTCTCTACGAAAGCATAGAATTTCTCGTTGTCGTAGAAGAGCTGGGTGATGGCATAGTCAGCGCCCAACTGCTGCTTCTCCAGGAGATGCTGCATATCCATCTCCAGATTGGGAGCCTCTTCGTGCTTCTCCGGATAGCAGGTTACGCCACAGCAGAATTTATCACCCGGATGCTTGATCGGGGTGCCGTCGAAGAAGAAACCGTCGTTAAACTGGTTTACTTGCTTCAGCAGGTCGGTGGCATTGGAATGACCGTTTTCTGTTGGAGTAAACTGTCGGTCTTCCTTCGCCTTGTCGCCTCTCAGCACAAGGATATTGCTGATGCCCAGAAACTGGAGATCGAGCAATTCGTATTCAATGTCTTCCTTCGTGGCACCGCTACAGATGACGTGAGGGATGACAGGGATGTCGTACTTGTTCTGGATTGCGCCTGCGATGGCAACGGTGCCAGGGCGGCGACGCACACGCTGACGAGTGAGGAGACCGTTTTCCAGTTCCTTGTAAACATACTCGCTGTGGTGTGTGGTAATGTTGATAAACCGTGGGTCGAAGTCCTTGAGGCTGTCGATGGTGCGGAAGAGAGCCGCAGTGCCATTACCCTTGAGAGGTGGCAAAACCTCGAAAGAGAAGCCTCTTTTGTCGCCCTTCTGATGTAAGAATTCTGCGATGTTCATATTACGTAATATCTATGTGCTCTTATTTTGGTTGCAAATTTACAAAAAAAATAGGGGAAATGTGCAGATTATGCGTATTATTTTAAAATAAACAGATAAAAATATATAAATAAACAAATAAAAAAATAACCTATAGTAAAATGGAACAACAACAAACGGGCTCTAAGGCCTATCTTTTCTCGATTGTGATGGTCGCCGTATTGGGTGGCTTGCTTTTCGGTTACGATACCGCAGTGATATCAGGTGCCGAGAAGGGTTTGCAGGCATTCTTCAAGGGTGCCGGTGATTTCGAATACACCGATGTGATGCACGGATTCACTTCTTCCAGTGCGCTGATCGGCTGTATCATCGGTAGTTCGCTTTCTGGTCTTTTCGCCAGCAGACTGGGTCGCAAGCGCTCGCTCATCTTTGCGGGTGTCTGCTTCTTCCTCTCAGCTTGGGGATCCATGGAACCGGAATCTTATCTCCTGCCTCAGGGACATGCCGACTGGACGTTGCTGGTGGTATTCAACTTCTATCGTGTGCTGGGTGGTATCGGTGTAGGTATGGCTTCAGCCATCTGTCCGATGTATATCGGCGAAATCGCTCCGAGCAATATGCGCGGTATGCTGGTGAGCTGCAATCAGTTTGCCATCATCTTCGGTCAGCTGGTGGTTTACTTCGTCAATTTCATCATTATGGGTTCCCATGCCAATCCTATCTATGATGCTGCGGGTGCCATCGCCAATATGGTGGATGCGCAGTGGACCATCGAGACGGGCTGGAGATATATGTTTGGTAGCGAGATGGTTCCGGCAGGACTGTTCACCTTCCTGATCTGCTTCGTACCTGAGACTCCTCGTTATCTCGTAATGATCGGACAGGATGAGAAAGCATACGGCGTGCTTGCCAAGATCAATGGTTCTGAGAAGGCACGTGAGATTATCCACGATATCAAGAATACGGTGACCGTGAAGACCGAGAAGCTCTTCTCCTATGGCTTTATGTGTATCTTTGTGGGCGTGATGCTTTCTGTATTCCAGCAGGCAGTGGGTATCAATGCGGTGCTCTATTATGCGCCTCGTATCTTCCAGGATATGGGAATGGGTAATCCGATGGTTCAGACTGTCATCATGGGTATTGTGAATATCTCGTTTACGCTGGTAGCCGTCTTTACGGTAGAGAAGCTGGGTCGCAAGCCATTGCTTATCTTTGGTTCCATCGGCATGGCAGCAGGAGCCTTGGGCGTAGCCTTGACCTTTGGAAATGAAGCCTTGAGTACGGTTACCATGCTGAGTATCATGGTATATAGTGCCAGCTTTATGTTCTCCTGGGGACCTATTGCCTGGGTGCTTATCGCTGAGCTTTTCCCGAATACCATCCGTGGTGCGGCTGTGGCGATTGCCGTAGCTTTCCAGTGGATATTCAACTTCATCGTCAGCTCTACCTTTGTACCGATGTTCAATATGCACCTGACTCCTGGTGATGATTTCGGTCATTGGTTTACTTATGGTCTGTATGGTGCCATCTGTATCGTTGCAGCCATCTTCGTATGGAAGCTGGTACCTGAAACCAAGGGCAAGAGCTTGGAGGATATGAGCAAGCTCTGGAAGAAAGATTAGGATAGAAATTCGAAATCAGAATCATGGGATTTCTGAAGAAAGATTAGGATAAAAAAGTAAGAGGGTGTGTCATAAGTCTGTGACGCACCCTTTTTTTGTGTGTTTCTGTATA
>ERZ773188.1465-NODE-1465-length-26053-cov-15.283368_pt1 | contig 26053 bp, 22 predicted proteins | sample MGYA00581011_ERZ773188 | MGnify/ENA primary metagenome ERZ773188 (study PRJEB29015, sample SAMEA2737798) | human gut metagenome | biome: human gut; feature: human-associated habitat; material: faeces | place: China | collected 2012 ...
GCGATGGCGCAGTGGACGTATTAAGGAATGGAAAATTCAATCATCGGCTGCTGTGTGAGCTGATCGTGCATGAGAATTTTCAGAGGTTCATGACCGATCTGGAGATCTATGTGGACGGATATGTCAGCGCAAACATTCAAAACCTCAATGCTGGTCTGGAAGCGACCCGGCAAATGCTGAAAAAGAAGTATGCAGCAGATGAAAACGATTTGTACATGAGCACCTTGAAGCTGGGGCAGATCGATGAAGATGAGTACTTTGGCCGGGTCTTGTACGATGAGTTGGTGGCCATCCTGAAGAACATCAAGACGGAACACCGCAAGGACAAGACCACTTCGGATGGTTCAATGATCGATAACCTGATGAAGGAACTGGAGGATGCACAGAAACATGAAGGGTCTGCGGATGAAAAGAAGATTCGAACGGCATTGAAGGCAATCGGAATCAACTACGATAAGCTGACAGAGGATGAAAGAAAGCTGATAAAGAAGATCCTTTATAAAACGGCAATGCTGAAACCGGGGACACTTGCAGGCAACCGGGGAAAGCACAGACGTTGATCATTTGCCTTGCGGCTTATAGGAGAAACGCTGCTGCGGCAGGAAGGAGAACGTACACCATTGGTTCCTCTGCAAGCCTGCGCTGGGTGGGCAAAGACCGTCAACTGCCATGCCCATCCACGCATCCTTCTGCCGCAGAACAGGTGCTTGCCGGAGCCTCTCGCAGCCCCTTTTCCGCATCAGCCGGAACCAAGGTGTAACACACTAGACTTTGCAAGCAAAGTCGTGTGCCAAAGGGATGCTGCCTCTCGCCTGTCGGCTCGGTCAGGTGCTTCAAAATGCGCTGCATTTTGAGGTCGCCACTGGCGACCCGCACCCCTTTGGAAACCCAAGAGAAACGCCCATCAACTGCGCCGCTCGTCCTCGGCCAGTGCGCTGATCCGCTTGCCCATGGCCTTGACCAGCGAAACGACGAGCGCATTCCCCATGGTGAAATAGCGCAGTCGTTCCGGCATCCCGGCTGTCCAATCATCCGGGAAGCCGTTGAGCCGTTCGCATTCGATGGGCGTTAGCGTACGCAGACGTTGGGTCCGTGGGTCTGCGACTACATGGGTGCTGCGGGAAACGGAGCCTTCGCTGGTGAGCATCGTGCGGGCAGGAAGGTCGGAACGATCGGGGAACGCCATGGAACCTTCCGAAAAGAAATAAGTAGAACCGTTCCTACGGTGGCGGGTTTCCAATACGGGGCAGAATAACTTAAATGCAAAACAGACCAAACCTATTTGTACAGGTTTGGTCTGTTTTGTCATAAAATCAGAACGGAGAAAGATTCTGAAAAGGTGAAATTTGTCGGTAAAGATGAAAATCAGAAAGGGTGAGATCTGCCGCAGAGACGTCCTGACGGATGGAGCTGCCAGTATAGCCCAGCACGGTACAGCCGGCGGCCTTTCCGGCACGGATGCCTGTGGGAGAATCCTCGATGACCAGACAATCGTCGGGGGCAAGCCCCAGAAGCTGCGCTGCTCGTAGATAAGGTTCCGGATCGGGCTTGCGCCGAGTGACCATGTCGCCACAGACCAGCACATCGAACTGTGAGACCAGATGCAGGCGGTCGAGCGCGGTCAGAATGAGCTGTGATCGGGTAGAGGAGACTACGCCGGTGCGAATGCCCTGTGCGCGAAGCGCAGAGAGAAACTCCCGCAGACCGGGCTGTGTGTGCAGGTCGGCACCGTTTTCGTAGTAGTTGCCGTGGCGTGTGCGTTCGGCCTGCAACTGCTCCAGAGTGACCGGCGTTTCTGCCCGCTTCAGCAGTGCCTCAAGCAGAGAGGGATCATTGATGCCCACCAGTGCGCTCCGATCCTTTTCGGTCAGCCGGACCCCGAAATGCGCAAGAGCAGAGGCAAGATAGTCGGCGTTCCGTTCCTCGGTATCGGCGATCACGCCGTCAAAGTCAAAGAGGACGCATCGGATCGGCATAAAAAGCTCCTTTTCACTCTGCGAGGATCTTGCGTGCACGCTCCTGAATGTCGGCGATCTGAGCAGCGGTCAGGTCGGCAAAGTCGCTGTTTTCCATAGAGCAGTTGGAGTCCTGCACATAGATCACCTTGGTGTCTTTCTGCGTGATGGAGTAGAACCAGCACTCGGCGGGAACATTGTATACCTTGCCCTGCTGCATGGGGGTCAGCTCGATATTCTTGAAGCTGCCGTCCTCGCGCTCGGCGGTGATGAGGATTGCCTTACCAGCGGCAAGGATGAACTGCTCGTCGGTGGAGTGATGGATCTCCAGATGAGCGATGCCGGCAATGTCGTTGTCAGGCTTCCAGTTCTTGATGCAAACCAGCCATTTGGGGTTCTTATAAACGCAGAGGATGCCTTCCGCGTTGTTTTCATACTGATCAGGTTTCATGAAAATGCCTCCTGTTTATTTTACAGTTCGGTGCGTCCCACGATGGGGGTTCCGTAGCCGAATGCGCCTTCCTTGGCGCACATTTTTGCAGCAAATGCTGCGCCGATCTGCATGGCTTCCTGCAGATGCGCGGCGTTTTCTTCTTCGGTGCCTTCCAGCAGAGCGCCGCTCTTGGAAGACTTCAGCAGCGAGCAGAGGAAAGCAGCAAAGTAGGAGTCGCCGGCGCCCATGGTATCAATGACGTCATCTGCGTGCACGGCGGAGGCGTAGTAGGTCTTGCCGTTGTACAGCACATAGGAGCCGTCCTCACCGATGGTGCCCAGCACGATGGAAACGCCGTGGTCGGCGGCCTTCTGCATCTCGCGGGCGCGGTCCTCGGCACTCAGGTGTGCGCAGGACAGGATGGCCACGGTGACATAGGGGCAGACCTTTTCCAGATAGGCGTCGGTCCATCGGGTGGAAAAGTCATAGGCGATGGGCACGCCGGCCGTGTGCAGGAAGGGAAGATCCTCTTCGATATAGCTGTTGAGGTTGGTGTAGATCAGGTTGAAGCCTTTGATGTACTCCAGATCTTCCTGCGTGAAGTCGAAGCTGTGCTCTTTGGCGACGCCGCCCTTGTTGGAGCCAAGAAAGACGCGGTCGTTGCCCTTGAGCGTGACCATGGCAAAGCCGTTTTCGCCCTCAAAATGGCGGCAGTGGCTGATGTCGATGCCCAGCTCGTGCAGGATCTTCTGGTTGTAGGCGGCGACCTCATCGCTGCCAAACTTGCCCAGATAAGCGGAAGGCACACCGTTTGCTGCGGCATAGGCGCAGGTGTTAACGCACTGGCCGCCGGGGTACATCTTCCCACGGGAAAGGTATTTGTCGCACACATTATCGCCGATGGCGATGATCTTGACTGCGCTCATCGTATCAGATCCTTTCCGTCTGTATCAGTATGTGACCTTCCACATATAGCGGCGGGTGGTCAGCGGATGCTGGCGGGTCTCAGCGAGGGCGTGGTTGTAGATGGGATAGACATTGTTGAACAGAGAGTGGTTGAAGTAGTCCACGACAGCGGGATCGATGACCGACAGGCCCAGCTCCTTGGCGTCCAGCACCTCGATGCGCTTTGCATAGGTGTGCAGGAACTTGAGGCAGCGTTCGTCCAGCTCACGAGTAGAACCCTCGGACACCTGAATGACGAAGGGGGTGTTGGCGTCGGTGACCTCGAAGGGGCCATGGAAGAACTCACCGGTGTGGATGGTGCCGGAGTGGATCCACTGCATCTCCATGAAGATGCAGATGCTCTCCATGTAAGCGGCACCGTAGCCTGCGCCGCTGCCCATGGTGTAGATGACGGAGTCGTTCTTGTACTCCTCGGCAAAGTCCAGAGCGCGCTGGGCCACATGAGCGCGGGCCTTGCGGATCACGGTGGTGATCATGCCGGCACCCTGCTGGAACTTATCGTAGTTGCTGTAGCCCTCGGTCTGATTCAGCAGCTCCACGGCGACCTGCAGGGCGCACATGGTCTTTTCACCGGCGTAGTCGATGTCACCAGCGAGGTGATCCGGGCTGGCGTCGAAGGAGTAATGGATGATGTAATCGCCGAACTCGATGATCTCAGACTCTTCCAGCCAAGTCAGGATGATGACAGCGGCGCCCATCTCCTTGCCCAGCTTTGCAGCGGCAATGGTCTCGGGAGTGTTGCCCTTGTGGCAGGCAAGGCAGATGATGGAGTTCTTGCCGAAATCGCGGGGCGTGCTGTGGACGAACTCGTTGCTGCTCACCCAGCCGGACTTCAGCGTCAGGCTCTCGCGCTCCATAAAGGTCTTTGCAGGGTACAGAGCACCCAGAGAGCCGCCGCAGCCCACGAAATAGATGTTCTTGACGCCGCCCTCGTCCTTCTTGTTCTCCAGAATTTCAGCGACGATGGCCTTGATGTCAGTGTACTTGTAATGCATTGTATTACCCTCCTGCATTTCATATTAAGTTGTCTCGATTTCTTCCGGTGGTTTCCGGAGGAACTTTCCTTGCCATGATGATAATACAAAGCAATACAAATGTCAATACCGAAAATAGGACAAAAAAATTGTGCATTTTTGACAAGGAACGAAACGAAATGTGGCGGGCTTCCTATATAAATAGGGGGTGCTGGAAAACGGCCCTGCACAGACGCAAGGGAGAAAAAATTTGTTTTTCCTCTTTACGCAAGGATAAAACTTATATATAATAAGTTTGTATTGTGACATATTTGCGGGGCACGCAAAAGAGCAAATTGAAAATAAACCGTATTTCGTGATAAAAATAAGAACGGGAGAATATACCATGAGCTTGGATAATACAATTTCAACGCCGCTGTTTCAACAGCTCGCCGCAACACTGCGTGCGGCTATTGATGCGGGCGAGTATCCCCCGGGCAGCCGCCTGCCAACGGAAAATGAACTCTGCGAGCGCTATTCGGTCAGCCGCGTCACGGTGCGTAAAGCACTGGATGAGCTGTCTCAGGGAGAATTTCTGGTGCGCAAGCCCGGCAAGGGCACATTTGTTGCGGAAAAGAAGATCCAGCGAAAGCTGGATGGCGTGCTGAGCTACACCAATATGTGCCATATGATGGGATACCAGCCCGGCGCAAAGACGATCAAGATCGCACTGGAACAGCCCACGGAGGAAGAACGGGGGCAGCTTGGGCTAAAAAAGGACGAACAGATGCTGGTTGTGGAGCGCCTGCGCCTTGCGGACGGCAGACCGATGCTGTTGGAAACCTGCAAATTTCCGGAGAGCTTTTTCTTTCTGTTCAATGCAGATCTGACCAATGCCTCTCTGTATGAGACGATCCGAAAGGAAACAGGCATTGTATTCACACACTCAGATAAAGTCCTTGAGATCGTGTTTGCGAACCATCAGGAAGCCAAGTATCTGGATGTGGTAAAGGGCTACCCGCTACTGTCCATCAAGAGCGTGGTGCACGATCAGAGCGGAGAGAACTGCTATCTGAGCCGTCAGCTCTGCATCGCGGATAAGTTTAAGCTCATGGTCTGAGCCGTCAAAGATGGATGCAACGAAAACGCGTATCTGCGTATAAAAATAAAAGAGAGCGTCCCTGGAGCAGAATTTCAGGGGCGCTCTCTTTTTGTGTTATAGAAGTAAGAGATAAAATAGAAATGGATGAGGGCAGAAGGATACAATGATTTGGTAGTGATTCACAAAACAATGGTGCACTGATAGGATGTTTTGACGAAAATGCTGGAATGCTGTTGACAAGGCGGTGTTTGCATTGTATTATTGCACCATGATACAAAACAATACATTGACGATGACGGGAAGCCCTCCCGGTGTTCGGTGATGTATTGCGGCGTGATTTGATGCAGGCGCGCAGCATTCGATCAAAATTGAACATTCACCCGAAGTTATGCCTGAAGGAGGTATATTTCATGTTTTGGATCGAGCTACTCATCGTTCTGGTGATGATCTTCATCGGAACCCGCAAGGGCGGACCTTTCATGGCACTTGCCGGCGGTATCGGCATGTTTATCCTGACGTTCTTCCTGCACGTTTCCCCTTCTGACCCTCCCATCACCGTCATCCGCATCATGATCGCGGTTATTCTGGCGGCATCTGCAATGCAGGCTGCGGGCGGTCTGGACTACATGGTCCGGCTTGCCGAGAAGATCCTGCGGAAACACCCGGAGCACATCACCGTCCTTGCTCCGGTCATCGCTTACATCTTCACCTTTATGTGCGGCACCGGCCACATCGTTTACAGCCTGCTGCCGGTCATCAATGAGATCGCCATGGATACGGGCATCCGGCCGGAGCGCCCCATCTCGGCTACCGTCGTCGCATCCCAGAATGCCATCACCGCCTGCCCCATCTCTGCGGCTACGGCAGGCATCCTCGGTCTGATGGTCTCCTACGGCAACATCAACCTGTTCAATCTGCTGCTGGTCTGTGTGCCCGCAACGCTGCTTGGCTCTGTGGCGGCAGGCATCTCTGTGCTGCACCACGGCAAGGAACTGAGCGAAGACCCGGAGTATCTGGAGCGCGTCAAGCAGGGCCTTGTCAAGGATTACAAGCAGAATAAGGCAGAAGAGAAGCCCGTTACCGGCAAGGCAAAGACTGCCGTTGTGATCTTCCTGGTCGCAATGCTGGCGATCGTTACCTTCGGTGCAGTTTCCGCTCTGCGTCCCACCTTTGCAGATGGCTCCCAGCTGGGCATGACCACCATCATTGAGATCTTCATGATGCTGGGTGCAGCTCTCATCGTTCTGGTCTGCAAGTTCAACAGCAGCACCATGCTGGATCAGCCCGTTTTCAAGACCGGTATGTTCGCCGTGGTGCTTGCCTACGGTCTGTGCTGGATGGTCAACACCTTCATCGGCGATCAGGCTTCCTACATCTCTGATACCATGGGCGCGATCGCAAACCAGTATCCTTGGGTCTACATCATTGCCGTGTTCATCGTCGCAGCGATCACCACCAGTCAGGCTTCCACGACCATGATCATGGTCCCCATCGGCATGGCCCTGAATCTGCCCGTCTACATCATCATCGCAGGCTGGGTGGCATGCAATGCCAACTATGTGATCCCTGCCTCCGGCCAGTGTGTCGCCGCCATCGGCTTTGACTCTGCTGGAACCACCAAGATCGGCAAATATGTGCTGAATCACAGCTATATGCTGCCCGGTCTGGTCATGTCTGTGGTGACGATCGTGGTTGCCTTCGCTCTGGGCATGCTCGTATTCTGACGCGATCCCCCCATTCGACATATACATCTTTCTCCGGAAAGCAGCTACGCCCGGTCCCTCTGAGCCGCACACTGATGTGGACAGGCGGCCGGGCATAGTTGTTTCCTGACAAACTCCGTCAGTCATTGTAAAGGAGATCTTCGTATGAAATTTGCACCGATGAATTACCACTATCTGCGCTACCCGCTCACAAAGTTTCTGGATAAAGTGGAGCGCTCTCCCTTCGACAGCATCGACCTGTACTGCTCGGCACCGCAGCTGAACCTGTTTGACCATCCCCTCTCCCATCTGCTGGAGCTGGATGGGGAGCTGCGCCGCCGCCATCTGTCGGTCGCGGCAATGACCCCGGAAAACTGTGTCTATCCCGTCAACTTCTGCACACAGGACCGGATCACCCGGGAATCCAGCCTGCGGTACTATCAGCGTGCCATCGACACGGCAGAGTTTCTGGGCTGTCCCCGGGTGCAGATCAGCACCGGCTTCGGGTACTTTGATGCCCCCCGGGAGGAGGCGTGGAACAACTGCCGGGAATCTATGGCACAGCTCGCCGCCTACGCAGAACGCAAGCACGTCACCCTGCTGCTGGAAGAGCTGAAAAACACGACCACGAATGTCCTCATCACCAGCAGGGATATTGCAAAAATGCTGGATGAGATCGACTCTCCGGCCGTCGTGGGCATGGTGGATATGGATCAGATGACGTATGCCGGCGAGACGGTGGCGGATTACTTTGCAAATCTGGGCAGCCGGATGCAGTATGTCCATTTCAACGATCGGGGACATACGGTGCCCGGAGATGGAGATTTCCCCATGAAAGACTACTACGAGCAGATCAAAGCGCAGGGCTATGACGGCTGCTGCTCCTTTGAGATCTGCGACCGGCGCTACTACATCGACCCGGACAAGGCCATTGACGACACCGTGGCGTGGATGCGCGCCAACACGCACGAACTGGATTGAAACGGAAGGATATAAAGGAGAGCAATACCGTGTGGACTCAGGAAATGTTTGGTGTTGAAAAACCCATCATCGCGCTTTTGCATCTGGATGCCCTGCCCGGCGACCCGGGCTACTGCGGCAGCATGGACACCGTGCTGGAGCACGCCCGGCAGGATCTCGTGGCGCTGCAGAACGGCGGCGTGGACGGAATTCTGTTTGCCAATGAATTCAGCCTGCCCTACCAGCCGGTGGCGGATGTGGCGGTGATCTCGGCGATGGCCTATATCATCGGCGCTCTGCGCCCGCTGATCCGGGTGCCGTATGGCGTCAATGTGGTCAAGAATCCGATCGCGACCATCGACCTTGCTGCTGCCACCGGCGCAAGATTTGCCCGGAGCTGCTTCTCAGGTGCATACATGGGAGAATATGGCCTTTATACCTCCAACAGCGGTGAGGCAGTCCGCCACCGCAAGGCGTTGGAGATCCCGGATATGAAGCTACTGTTCAAGGTGAATCCTGAGGCAGACAGCTATCTGGTGCAGCGGGATATTCAGGTGGTGGCAAAGTCTATCATGTTCGGTGGCTTTGCAGACGGCTTGTGCGTGTCCGGCGCTTCTGCCGGCAGCGAGCCGGATGATTCCATCCTGAACAAGGTCTACGAGGTGGCAAAGCCCCGCAATGTGCCGGTGTTCTGCAATACCGGCTGCCGCCACGAGAATGTGAGAGAGAAGCTGAAATACTGCGATGCCGTCTGCATGGGCACTGCGTTCAAGAAGGACGGCGTGTTCAACGGGCGTGTGGACGAAGAGCGAGTGCGCAGCTTTATGGAGATCGTGTACGACATCCGCGCCCGACTGTGAGAAAGGAGAGCAGGATGAAACGCTATTTTCTGGGCATCGACATCGGTACCTTTGAGTCCCGCGGCATCCTGATCGACGAAAGCTTCCGAATGGCGGCGGATGCCTCGGTGCCCCATGGGATGAACAACCCGCAGCCCGGGTGGTTCGAGCAGGAGGCCGAGGCGGTCTGGTGGGGCGACCTGTGCAAATTGTGCCGGACCCTGATAAAACAGAGCGGAATCCGGCCGGAGCAGATCGCCTGCGTGGGCACCAGTGCATTGGGCACCGACTGCCTGCCGGTGGACGAACAGTGCCGCCCGCTGCGCCCGGCCATCCTCTACGGCATCGACGCCCGCGCATCAGAGGAAGCGGCGTGGCTGACAGAGCATTACGGACAGGCGCGGGTGCAGGAGCTGTTCGGCCATCCCATCTGCTCCGGCGACACGGCCACAAAGATCCTCTGGCTGCGGCGGCATGAGCCGGAGATCTACGCAAAGACGGCCTATTTCCTCACGGGCAGCTCCTTTTTGACGGCGCGCCTGACCGGGAAATATGTCATCGATCAGGCCCTTGCCAAAGGCTCGTTCCGACCGCTGTACCAAGCGGACGGCAGTGTGAACGAGGCAGAGTGCGGGCTGTACTGCCGCCCGGACCAGATCGCGGCGTGTGCATGGTCTACAGACATCGTGGGCACGGTCACACCGGAGGCTGCGGCACAGACCGGCCTTGCCGCGGGAACGCCGGTCATTACCGGTACCGGTGACTCCACGGCAGAGGCCATCAGCGTGGGTCTGGTGGAGCCGGGCACGGCCTTTTTTCAGTATGGCTCCTCGATGTTCTATTACTATTGTACGGACCACTTCGTGGGCAGCTATGTTTCGCCGCAGGGCAACGGCGCCCTCAAGGGTGGGAAGGCGTTTACCGTGCCGGGCACCTATTGTCTGGGCGACGGCACCAATGCGGCGGGCACATTGACCCGCTGGGTGCGTGACCTGCTGTACAGCAAAGAGCTGGAAGCCGAAAAGCAGGGCGGCGAAAACGCCTACGCAGTCATGGCCCGGGAGGCGGCTGCTGTGCCGCCGGGCAGCGACGGACTGATCATGCTGCCGTATATCTACGGCGAGCGAAGCCCCCTGCAGGACGCAGAGGCCACCGGAATGCTCTTCGGACTGAAAGGAACGCATGGACGGGCGCAGATCAACCGCGCTGCGCTGGAAGCCGTAGGCTATTCCACCTATCAGCATTTGCTGCTGTTTGAGGAGCTGGGGGTGCCGCCCCGGCGGATCATCACAGCGGGCGGCGGCACGAAAAACGCTGCATGGATGCAGATCATCTGCGACATGGCGGGAATGCCGCTGACCATTCCGGAACCGTTCCAGTGCTCCAGCTACGGAGACGCCATGCTGGCGGCATTGGGCGTCGGTGCGCTGGAAAGTTTTGCCGCCCTGCGCGCCGCTTTACCGCAGGGCAGGATCTTGCAGTCGGACCGGAAAAATCATGAATTTTATCAGGAGCATTACCCGATTTTCCGGGATCTCTATCTGGAAAATCGGGACAGGATGCACAGAATGCAAAAATAAGGAGGAGACTATCCTATGGTCATTGATACTCATATCCATCCGGCACTGTTTGCACCGATCTGTGAGGATCAGGAGCGCTTTCGCCGCCGCTGTGATGCCATGAATTATCATCTGATGAAGCCCTCCGACATGGCGCTGCTGCGCAAGCAGTATGCGCTTGCAGACATCGGACGGGTGGTGCTGCTGCCGGAGGATTGCTCTGTGGAGTCGGGGATGGTGGAGATCTCCAACGATGAGATCGCAAAGCTGGTGGCGCTGGATGCACAGTTCTATATCGGTATGGCAGCGGTGGACCCCCGCCGCCCCGATGCTGTGCAGGAGCTGGAACGTGCCTTTGCTGAGCTTGGGCTGGCCGGACTTGCAGTGAACACCGCACGGCTCAAAATGTACCCCATGGACGAGCGCCTTGTGCCGCTGTATGATCTGTGCCGCAAATACCACAAGCCGATCATCTTCCACGCCGGATTCTGTCTGGAAAATAACGCGCTGGCAAAGTATGCCCGCCCGATGGAATTCGAGGAGGTGGCGCTGCGCTGGCCGGAGATCAACCTCTGCCTTGCTCATTTCGGCTGGCCGTGGGTGCAGGAGACGGCGGCTCTGCTGCTCAAGTATCCCAATCTCTACGCAAACACTGCACTGATGAACTTTGATGGTCCCTACCAGCTGTTTCCCAAAGTGTTCAAGCAGGACATGGGCGAATACTGGCTGGATCATAATCTGGCCGATAAGGTTATGTTCGGTTCGGACTCGCCCCGCATTCGCCCGGTGCGCAGCAAGCGGGGAATGGACAGCGTGGAGATGCTGCCCGAGACGAGGGAAAAGATCTACTGGAAAAATGCAATGCGCTTTTTTGGATGGGAGGGCCAGAACAAATGAGATTTGAGCTGAAGGAAGTAAGCATCTGCGCAGAGAAGGAGTTTGAGCTGATCCGCATCACCGACCCGGTGCGTGAATTTGTGGCACAGACCGGAGTAAAGAACGGCGTCGTCTATGTCATCACGGAGCACACGACCACCGGCATCATGGTGAACGAGAGCCTGCCCTGCGTGGAAAAGGATATTATGGAGACGCTGGACCGGATCGCGCCGGAAAACTATCCTTACCATCATAACCACTATCTGCCCACTTACGGCACCATCGGCGGCAATGCACCCGGCCATCTCAAGAGCCTGCTCACGGGGAACCACTGCGTTTTTCCGATCGCAGAGGGCAAGATCAAGCTGGGCAGCGCAGCGGATATTTATTTCTGCGAGTACGATGGCATCAAAAACCGCAAATATATGATCTACGTCATGGGCGAGTAAGGGGGCTGCGGAATGAAAAAAGCAATCGCAATGGCAGACAACTGCATTGATGTCTACTACCGGATGGACCGGTACTATCTGACAGGCAACAGCATCGACTTCGCCCTCAACTACAAGGCGCAGGGCGGCGATGTGACCGAAATGACCGTGCTGGGCAACGATGTCTTTGCGGATGCGCTGGTGGAGCGGCTGAAGCAGCGCGATATTCCGCTGCGGGTGCTCAAAAGGATCGACCGCCCCACCGGTATGGCAAAGATGGACCTCGTAGACGGGGACAAAAAGCATCTGGAATTTCACGGCAACGCCATGGAGGAGATCGAGCTTTCCGCGGAGGATATGGAATTTGTCAAGGGCTTTGACATCGTGTATGCAGAGCGCTGGGCAAAGGCAGAGCGCTATATCGCTGCGCTGCGCCAGCCGGGGCAGATCTGGGTCTACGACTTTTCGAAACGACTGGAGCAGCCCTCCAACGACGCGCTTCTCCCCTATCTGGATTACGCCTTTTTCTCCTACGACAAGGATGATGACTATATCCGGGAATTTATGCGCCGCACGAAAGCGAAGGGCGCAGGCTGTGTGATCGCCATGCTGGGCGAGCATGGAAGCCTTGCCTACGATGGACAGAGATTCTATCATCAGGCGGCGGAAAACGTGCCGGTGGTAAATACGGTGGGAGCAGGCGATTCTTATATTGCGGCATTCACCTACGGCGTGAGCCTTGGGGAGAGCATCCCGCAGTGCATGGCACGGGGCAAGGCCCTCGCGACCCGGATCGTGCAGCAGTTTGAGCCTTATTTACAGGAAAAGGAGCAATAACGATGGAACTTTCACAGTTGTGTGCAGCAAATTATCATTACAAGCGCTATACGTTGGATTATTTTCTGGAATCTGCCGAGCGGCTGGGCTATCAGTCTATCGAACTGTGGGCATCCGGCCCCCACCTCCATCTGGAGGATTTCGACGCTGCCCGTCTGGCTGAGCTGAACCGCAAGATCAAGGCACATCATCTTGCTCTGCGCTGCTTTACGCCGGAGCAGTGCGTGTATGCCATCAGCGTTTCTCATCCGGATAAGGTCTATCGGGACCGCACGGTGGACTTTTTCAACCAGCACATCGAAGCGGCCGTGCAGCTGGACTGCGACCACATGGTGGTATCTACCGGCTTTGCTTATCTGGATGTGGATGCAGAGGACGCGTTTGGCTGGTGTGCAGAGGCAATGGGACGCATTGCCCGCAAGGCAGAGCAGGAGGGCGTGACGCTGGCGGTAGAGCCTTTTACCAAGTACACCACCCACATCTGCAATGAAGCAAGCCAGCTGCGCCGTCTGCTGCGCACGGTCAACAGCCCGCGCCTTATGGGCTTGGCGGATACAGATGTCATCGCCACGACGGCGGTGGATACCTTCTCCACCTTCCTTGATGTGATCGGCCCGGAGAATCTGGGACACGTCCATTTTGTTGACGGTAACCCCGGCGGGCATCTGGTGCCCGGCGATGGTGTTCTGGATCTGGACGGGGCACTGGAAAAGCTCAAGGCAATCCATTATACCGGTGCGCTGGGTCTGGAAGTGCTGGACCGCCGCTATGTCTTTGCCCCCGAAGCTGCGATGAAGCAGGCGATGGACTGGTACAAGGAAAGGATATAAACGCGCGCCGCGCGATTAGCATTTTTGCCGCGCGTTTTCTAAGGTTCAATCTTCCAGTCTACCGTGCTCACATCCCAGCGACAGATAACGCTCTATCTCTCCACCCAGCACAAGCTGAGCGTACTCCAAGGGCTTATTGTAGAGCAGCCAGTCCGGCTCTCCCTCGTCAAACTGCCCAAAATACGCCCTTAAAAGTTTACTTGACGCAATTTTAAAATCAATATATAATTGGGTTAGAAACCAATCATAGAAAAGGATGATTTCCAATGGCGCGCAGATACGACAGCAAAGAAGCAAAACGGCGGATCCTGACCGCCTGTGTCCGGCTTTTTCTGGAAAAAGGCTACACGAACACCAAGGTTGCAGAAATTTTAAAGGAAGCAGATGTTTCTGCCGGATCGTTCCAGAATATTTTCCGCACAAAGGACGGCGTGCTGACCGAGCTGATCGGCATGATGTTCAGCAGGCAGTTCGGTGCGGTAAGGCCGCTGGCGGCAAACGCCCCCTCGCCGGTGTACCTCTACGCGGTGGAAACGGCTTTGCAGCTGGCGATGACCGAGCTGAGCGAGAACCTGCGGGATATCTATGTGGAAGCGTACACCTTCCCCGCCACGGCGGAGATCATCCACCGCAGCACCACGGCCGAGCTGCAGGCGGCGTTCAGCGCGTATCTGCCCGGGTGCGCCGAGTGCGATTTCTACGAGATGGAGCTGGGCACGGCGGGCATGATGCGCGGCTACATGGCACGGCGGTGCGACCCCTACTTTACGCTGGAGCGCAAAATACGGCGCTATCTGAGCATGAGCCTGAGTGCGCTGCAGGTCCCCGCGCAGGAGCGCGAGCAGGTCATTGCTTTTGTGGCGGAGATCGATATGCTTGCCGAGGCGCGGAAGGTGGTAGATGCCGTGCTTGCATCGCTGTCCGTGCAGTTTGATCTGAAAGGATAACAAGGTTTGATGACAAGGAGGGAGCAACATGAAAAAATGGCTGATCTGGTGTTTGACGGTGCTGGCAATGGTGTGCCTGATACCGGGGATCGTGTTAAAAGCGGCGGCAGAAACAGTCCCGGTGCACTGCGCCTTCTGTGGGATTAGGGAAGAACGTGAGGCCCGCAGATACGAAAAATATGATTCGACCTATCATAGGGTTTATGTAACTGAATGCCAGAACTGCCACAAGGATGGCAATATTACGCATTTACAGGTACATAGCGGCGGTACCCAAGGTCCCACCTGCACCGAGGGCAAAATCTGTAAAAAATGCGGCGCGGAATACGACATCCCCGGTCACGCATGGGGCGAGTGGAAGCCTAACGGCGACGGCACGCACACCCGCAGATGCACGAACCCCAACTGCGACGCAAAAGAAGAGAACGTACCCTGCGGCGGCGACAGCCGCGCGACCTGCATCAGGCCGGGAACGTGCACCACTTGCGGAGGGAGTTACTACGGCGGTCACGACTTGGTGCAGTACGCAGCAAAAGCTCCCACCTGTACGGAAATCGGCTGGGACGCTTACGAAACCTGCTCCCGCTGCGACCATACCACCTATACAGAGCTGCCCGCACTGAACCATGATTTGAAGCAACACGCAGCAAAAGCCCCTACCTGTACGGAAAAGGGCTGGAACGCTTACGAAACCTGCTCCCGCTGCGACCATACCACCTACGCGGAGCAGCCCGCACTGAAACATGATCTGGAGCAGCACGCAGCAAAAGCCCCCACCTGTACGGAAAAGGGTTGGAATGCCTACGATACCTGCTCCCGCTGCGACTATACCACCTATGCAGAGCAGCCCGCGCTGAACCATGATTATCAGGCTGTTACCGTAGACCCAACCTGTGAAGCAGACGGCTATACCATCTTTACTTGCAGCCGCTGCAAAGACAGCTACACCGCAGACCCGACCGGTAAACTGGGACACCAGTTCGGTGCATGGTCCCCGAACGGAACCGGCTCTCAGAGCGCCGATTGTCTGCGAGATGGCTGCGCGCACACTGGCAGCACGGATTGCCGGAAGTTTACTTTCCGCACTGCGGAAGGCGAAACGCTGACCTTCTGCCCCGTGTGCGGGCAGGCAGAAAACGCCGCGCAGCTGGAAAAGCTCGAAGCGGCAACGGCGTGGGCACTCAGCGGCAGTCTTTCTGCGGAGGATGTGACCGCGCGGACGAACGGGGAATACCTGAGTGTGGCCTTTGAGACCGCAGGCAGCCTGACGCAGCCCACCGGTCGGGTAAGGCTCGCGCTGCCCGCCGGATTGCTGGAAGGCAAAAAGCTTGTGCGCATTGCCCCAGACGGCACACAGACGGAGATGCCTTTTGAAACAGAGCGCGGAAAGCTCATCTATACGCTGGATTTTGCAAACAGCGAGCTGCCCGTAATGCTTTTCCGGCTGGTACCCCAGCCCACCGCCCTCTGAACGCTTTTACAGCGCGCAAACGATAAACCATAAAATGCCCGCCCACCGTGGTTTTCCACAGGTGGGCGGGCATTCTTTTGTGCCTTTTTGGGCATAAAAATACCCCCGGAGGATGCAGCGTTTTTTACGCTGTCTACTCTGGGGGCAGGATAGCAAGCGCTGCGCGGCAGCTCCCGGAAGCGGACACTGTCTTGCTGAAAAAGCGCTTACTTAGCACCGATCCTCCTCCGGCGGGCAGCAGCTCTCCCGGGGGATGAGCTTATGCGGCACGATGATCTTTGTGGCCAGAAGGTTCGGGTTCTCGATGTGGTTGATGGTCTGGCTGGCGGCTTCCATGCCCAGCTGGTAGGGGTTCACGTCCACGGTGGTCAGCTGTGGGCTGCCCTGCCCTTTGTTGCGGAGTGCCCCTTGGCAAACCGGACGGGATTGCGCTATAATAGAGCCGTAACAGTTCCACAAAGGTGTGGTAAGGGAGGTGCGGTCATGATCCGGGTGGCGATCGTAGAGGACGACGCGGAGGTACAGGGGGTATTGCAGGAGTATGTCCGGCGGTATACCCGGCAGTACGGGACAGAGTTTGAAGTGACGGTCTTTGCGGACGGCGTGGATATTCTGGAGGATTACCGCGCGGTCTACGATATTATTTTTCTGGATGTGGAGATGAAGCATCTGGATGGCATGACCACGGCAGAGCGCATCCGGCAGATGGATGCAGACGTCATCCTGATCTTCATTACCAATATGGCGCAGTACGCCATCCGGGGCTACTCGGTGGGAGCGCTGGACTATGTGCTGAAGCCGGTGCCCTACTTTGCCTTTTCGCAGCAGCTGCTCAAGGCGGTTGCCCGGCTGGAAAAGCGGGCAAAGCACTACCTGACCGTGCCGGTGGAGGGCGGGCTGCGCCGGCTGGACACCGCAAGCATCTATTATCTGGAAAGCGAGGGTCACCGGGTGCACTTTTACACCGACGAGGGCGATTTTTCCGCCCCCGGCGCCCTCAAGGCCTTTGAGGAAAAGCTGGCAGACTGCCCCTTTGCCCGGTGCAACAGCGGCTACCTTGTCAATCTGGCACAGGTGCGGGAGCTGCGGCAGAGCACCGTGCAGGTGGGCCCCTGCGAGCTGCAGGTCAGCCGCCCCAAGCGCAAGGCTTTTCTTGCCGCACTGACCGACTACATCGGAGGTGAAGGCTCATGACCGCGCTGCCGGATATCCCCCGGCTGTACACCGCCCTTGCCGAGTGTCTGGCGGTGCTGCTGTTCACCCCGGCGCTTGCGCCCCGCTTTTCCAGAGCGGTCACCGGGGGTATCACCCTGCTGTGGGCGGCGGTGCTGTCGGCCTTTCTGGAGCTGACGGGCAACGTGCCCGGCGGGCTCTGGATCCCCTGCATGGTAACGGCCATCGGGCTTTCCTACTTATATTTATGGGGTGTGTGGAGCATCACCCTGCTGGAAGCCGGGTATCACTGCGCCCGGGCGTTTATTCTGGCAGAGCTTGCCGCCAGCGTGGAGTGGCAGCTGCACTGCGCCCTCTGGCCCGCCCGCGGCCCATGGGAGCCGCTGTCTTTGCTGCTGCTGGCGCTGGTGTATGGGACGCTGTTCGGCATTATGTGCTATCTGCAGCACCGCCGTCCCCAGCCCGCCGGGCACTTACAGATCGGCGGCAGCGCCGCCCTGACGGCGGTCATGTTGGCGCTGACTGCCTTTGCGGTGAGCAATCTGGGCTTTCTGCCCGGCAGCGAGATCAACATGAGCATTTTTTCCATCCGCACACTGGTGGATTTTTCCGGCGTGCTGATCTTATCTGTGCAGCACGAGCAGCTGCAGGAGAACGCTTTGCACAGCGAGCTTGCCGCCATGGACGAGGTGTTGCACCGCCAGTACGAGCAGTACAAGCGCAGCAAGGAGGGCATCAACCTCATCAACCGGCGGTACCATGAACTGAAAGTCCAGCTTGCCCGCATCCGGGAGGAGCAGGATCAGACCAAGCAGAACGCCGCCATTGCTGCCATGGAGCAGAACATCCGCCAGTACGAGGCCGAGAACAAGACCGGCAACCCGGTGCTGGATACCCTGCTCACCGCCAAGACCATGGAATGCCAGCAGGAGAACATTACCATCACCAGTGTAGCGGACGGCAGGATGCTGGGCTTTCTCACCATCCGGGAGCTGTGCACCATCGTGGGCGTGGCGCTGGACAACGCCATTGCCGCCGTGCGCGCCGAACCGGACCCCGAAAAGCGGCTCATCAAGGTGGCGGTGTACAGTCAGGGCGGTTTTGCCATGCTGCGGTTCGAGCACTATACAGAGGCCGCCCCCGCACTGGATGCGGACGGTCTGCCGAAGCAGGGGTCGGACCTGAAAAGTGTCCGCACCACCGTCGGGCAGCACGGCGGCAGCATGACGCTGCACTGGGAAAACAACTGGTGCACCCTGCGCATCCTGTTCCCGCTGCCCCAAAAGCAATAATATTTTTACGGCAGGTATCCCCTGCCGTTTTTTTGCTGTCTGGCAGGGTGCACAAATACAGCCGGATAAAATTTGTGTATTAGCACAATAAAATTTGAAACCTTATTGTAACTTTTGCAAATTATGCGTTCAAAACGACAGATTATGAACAAATTGAAAATTCCTCGTCAGCTTCTGGTATCATAAAGCCAAGCTGGCGGGGGTGTCCCCGCCGTTGTCCGATTCGACAAAACAAGGAGGAGAAAACTATGTTGTCCATCAATATGGATGACGTGATGCAGGTCCTTACGAATGTTCGTGGGTACCTCATCGCGTTTGGTGTAGTGCTTGCACTGGCGGTCGTTGTGATGATCGCGGTGCGCAAACTGCCCAAAGCAAAGAAAAAGATGATCCGTGCACAGTCTGGCCTTGCCATTCTGCTGGCACTGACCATCGTTGTCAACCTGATCTGCACCGGCCCCATGTCCACCATGCTGGATCTGGTGTCCGGCAGCGGCACCATCAGCGAGGAGACCTCTGCAAAAGCCACCCAGCTGGTGAATGAGATCACCGCAGACGGTGTCGTTCTGGCAAAGGACGAAGACGGCATCCTGCCGGTGGCTTCCGGCTCCAAGCTGAACGTTTTCGGCTGGGCTTCCACCAACCCCTGCTACGGCGGCACCGGTTCCGGTGCGCTGAACGCCACTTACCCCGTCACCGATCTGCTGACCGGCCTGCACGATGCCGGCATCGAGACCAACGAGGAACTGAGCAAGTTCTACACCGACTACAAGGCAGACCGCCCCAGCGTTAGCATAGCGGCGCAGGACTGGACCCTGCCGGAGCCCAATGTCAGTCTGTACACCGATGAGATGATGGAGAACGCAAAAGCATTCTCGGATACCGCAATGGTCGTCATCACCCGTGTCGGCGGCGAGGGCGCAGATCTGCCCACCGATATGGCTTCCGTTGTGGATGGCAGCTGGATCCGCCGCGTGGCACAGGCTTACGGCGCTGAGCGCGGCACCACTTACTACAACGGTACCTACGACGACTCTCTGAACGAGGGTAACGACTGGGATAAGGGCGACCACTTCCTGCAGCTGTCCAACCGTGAGGAAGACCTGCTCGACCTGGTCACCGCAAACTTCGACAACGTCATTCTGGTCTACAACGGCGCCAACGCCTTCCAGATGGACTTCCTGAAGGATTACCCCCAGATCAAGGGCGTCCTGCTCTGCCCCGGCACCGGCCAGTCCGGCTTTGAGGGCTTCGGCAAGGTCGTTTCCGGCGAGGTCAACCCCTCCGGCCGTACCGTGGATACCTATGTTTCCAACCTGAAGAATGCGCCCTGGTGGAACAACTTCGGCGACTTCAAGTACACCAACACCGAGGAGCTGAATTCCGATTCCACCTTCTTTGATCCGGAAGGCACCACCCCGTCCTTCGTCAACTACGTGGAAGGCATCTACGTGGGCTACAAGTTCTACGAAACTGCCGCCGCCGAGGGTCTCATCGACTACGACAAAGAAGTGGTCTACCCCTTCGGCTATGGCCTGAGCTACACCACCTTCACCAAGGAGATGAGCGGCATCACCTCCGACGGCACCAACCTGAACTTCAGCGTTACTGTCACCAACACCGGCGCTGTGGCGGGCAAGGATGTTGTAGAAATTTACAGCAATCCTCCCTACACCAACGGCGGCATCGAGAAGGCTACCGCAAACCTGCTGGACTTCGCCAAGACCTCTGAGCTGGCACCCGGCGCATCCGAGACCATCGAGTTCTCCATCCCGGTGGAGCAGCTGGCTTCCTATGATTACCAGACCAACGGCTGCTATGTGCTGGAAGCTGGCGACTATGTCATCAGCGCGAACGATGATTCCCACACCGTTGCCGATTCTGAAGTCTACACCGTTGCATCCGACAGCGTCTACAACGAGTCCAACAAGCGCGGCAGCGATGCTGTGGCCGCTACCAACGAGTTCGATTTCGCAGAAGGCGAGATCACCTATCTGTCCCGCGCCGACGGCTTTGCAAACTATGCCGAGGCGACCGCTGCTCCCGCCACCTATGAGATGACCGACGAGCAGAAGGCTGCCTTCGACAACGCACACACCTACGTCGAAGCTGGCTATCAGCAGGATGACGACGCCAACGCCGCCGACATCACCACCGGTGCCAAGAACGGCCTGAAGCTGGCCGACCTGCGCGGCGTGGATTACAACGACGCCCAGTGGGATGCCCTGCTGGATCAGATGTCCATCGACGATCTGCAGCAGATCATCGGCTTCGGCGGCTACCAGACCGCTGCGGTCTCCAGCATCGAGAAGGTCCGCACCAGTGACTGCGACGGCCCGGCTTCCATCAACAACTTCTTCACCGGTGTCGGTTCCGTCGGCTTCCCGGCTGCTGCCCTCATCGGCATGACCTGGGACAAGGATCTGGCCTACGCCTTCGGCGACAGCATCGGCGAGATGGCTGACGAGATGGATACCTCCGGCTGGTACGGTCCCGCTATGAACATCCACCGCACTGCTTTTGCAGGCCGTAACTTCGAGTACTACTCCGAGGACGGCGTGCTGTCCGGCGTGATGGCTTCCAACGCCATCAAGGGCGCACAGGATCGCGGTGTGTATGCTTACATGAAGCACTTCGCCCTGAACGATCAGGAAGGCAACCGTGGTTCCATGGTGGCGACCTGGTCCAACGAGCAGGCCATCCGTGAGATCTACCTCAAGCCCTTCGAGATCTCCGTCAAGGATGCAGACTGCCACGCGGTCATGTCTTCCTTCAACTACATCGGCACCCGCTGGACTGGCGGCTGCAAGGAGCTGCTGAAGAACGTCCTGCGCGGCGAGTGGGGCTTCGTGGGCTTCGTCGAGACAGACTACTTCGGCGTCTCCGGCTACATGACTGCTGACCAGTGCGTCCGCAACGGCAACGACCTGATGCTCTGCACCACCGGCAACGACTTCAACACCGTGACCGTGCTGACCAACAGCAGCAAGCAGGCCCTGCGCGAGTCCGCAAAGAACATCCTCTACACCGTGGTCAACAGCCGTGCATACGCAGAGGAGAACCTGAACCCCGGTATGGCAAAGTGGCAGATCGTCCTGATCGGTGCCGATGTTCTGGTGGCTCTGCTGTTCGTGACGCTGGAGGTCAAGACCCTCAAGGGTTACAAAAAGCGCAAGGAAGAGGAAGTCAACGCCTGATTCTAGGCAAGACGCTCTGAACGGACGCAGCACCTGAACTGAAACCAGACCAAAGGCCCGTTGCGTAAAAACAGCGGGCCCTTTCTGGATGGAAAAGGCAAAGAGGAAAATGCCATGAAACACACAGATATCATCAACAGCCTGAGTCTGGAACAAAAATGCGCTCTGCTGAGCGGCGGCACGGTGTTCACCACCCGGGCGCTGCCGGGCAAGGGCATCCCGGCCATTACCCTGTCGGACGGCCCCAACGGCGTGCGCAAGCAGGCGGGCGCAGCTGACCATCTGGGCCTGAACCCCAGTGTGCCCGCCACCTGCTTCCCCACCTCGGCCACCGTTGCCAACAGCTGGGACCCGGAGCTTGGCGAGGCTGTGGGCGCAGCCATGGGCGAGGAGGCCGCGGCGCAGCAGGTGTCGGTGCTGCTGGGCCCCGGCCTGAACATCAAGCGCAGCCCGCTGTGCGGCCGCAACTTCGAGTATTTCTCGGAGGACCCCTACCTTGCCGGTAAGATGGCGGCGGCCTACGTCCGCGGCATCCAGAAAAACGGCATTGCCGCCTGCCCCAAGCACTTTGCCGTGAACAGTCAGGAGCTGCGCCGCATGGCCTCGGATTCCATCGTGGACGAGCGCACCCTGCGGGAGATCTACCTGACCAGCTTCGAGATGGTGGTCAAGGAGGCGCAGCCCAAGACCATCATGTCCGCCTATAACCTTGTCAACGGCACCTACGCCAACGAGAACGCCCACCTGCTCATGGATATCCTGCGCAGGGACTGGGGCTTTGACGGCGCAGTGGTCACCGACTGGGGCGGCAGCAACGACCACGCCCTTGGCGTAAAGAACGGCTCTACGCTGGAAATGCCTGCCCCCGGCGGGGATGCCATCCGGGAGCTGATGAAGGCGGTGCAGACCGGCAAGATCACCGAAGCGGACGTGGACGCCCGGCTGGAGGAGCTGCTGGAACTGGTGTTCACCACCAAGGCGGCGGTGGACGCCGCACCCGGCAAGTTCGATGCCGACGCCCACCACGCACTGGCACGCCGGGCTGCTGCCCAGAGCATCGTGCTGCTGAAGAACGAAAACAGCCTGTTGCCCCTTGCAAAAGGGGAAAAGGTGGCGGTCATCGGCGACTTTGCCCAGACGCCCCGCTATCAGGGTGCAGGTTCCAGCGCCGTCAACTCCATCAAGGTGGATTCCTTCTTGGACTGCCTTGCCGAGAGCGGCCTGAACAGCGTCGGCTACGCCAAGGGCTTTGACCGGCAGGGCAAGCCCGACGAGGCACTGAAGGCCGAGGCGGTGCTGCTGGCAAAGAACGCCGATGTGGTGCTGCTGTGCATGGGTCTGGACGAGATCAAGGAGAGCGAGGGCATCGACCGCGCCGACATGAAGCTGGCCGAAAACCAGCTGGAACTGCTGGCCGCTGTGGCGGCAGCGAACCCCAACGTGGTGCTGCTGCTGAGTGCAGGCTCCTCGCTGGAAAGCGATTGGGTCAAGGACTGCAAGGCACTGGTCTACGGCTGCTTGGGCGGTCAGGCCGGTGCAGGCGCACTGGTCGAGGTACTCACCGGCGCGCAGAACCCCTGCGGTAAGCTGGCTGAGACTTGGGCGCGCAGCTACGCCGACACCCCCGCAAAAGCGCATTTCGGCGGCGACGGCCCCACTGTGGAGTACCGCGAGGGTCTGTATGTGGGCTACCGCTACTACGACACCGCCGGTGTGCCCACCGCCTTCCCCTTCGGCTACGGCCTGAGCTACACCAGCTTTGCGTACAGTGACCTGAAAGCAGACGAAAAGGGCGTGACCCTGACTGTCACCAACACCGGCAGCTGTGCAGGTGCCGAGGTGGTGCAGCTCTATGTGGCAAAGCCGGATGCAAAAGTTTTCCGCCCCGTCAAGGAGCTGAAGGGCTTTGCCAAGGTGCAGCTGGAAGCCGGAGAGAGCAAGACCGTCACCATCCCGCTGGACGATAAGGCGTTCCGCTACTGGAACGTCAAGACCGACCGCTGGGAGGTGGAGGGCGGCAGCTATCAGCTGCTGGTGGGCGCTTCCATCGTCGATATCCGCTTGACTGCCGCTGTCACAGTAGCGGGCACCGGCGCACCCGACCCCTATGCGGGCAAAAATCTGGAGCATTACCGCACTGCGCAGGTGCAGAAGGTGCCGGACGCGGAGTTTGAAGCGCTGCTGGGGCACGCTATCCCGGAGAACAAGGTGCACATCGACCGCAACATGACGCTGGGCGAGATGGGGCACGGACGCAGCCCCATCGGCTGGCTGGCGGCTGCCGTGCTGGGCACCCTGCTGCGCCGTAGCATCAAAAAGGGCAAACCCGACCTGAACATCCTGTTCCAGTACAATATGCCCCTGCGGGCGCTGGCCAAAATGACCAACGGCGCTATCAGCATGGGCATGGTGGACGGCATCGTGATGGAGCTGCAGGGCTTCTGGATCATCGGCCTTGTGCGGGTGATTTTTGAGGCCGTGAAGAACCTCGTGCTGAACAGCCGCATGGAAGAGCGCTTGAAAAACAGCTGAAAGGAAGCAGGCTATGAATTTCTGGAATAACTTCGCGGCAAAGCACCCCGCCGCTGCCAAGTGGGTGCGCGAGGGCGGCCTGTTCGTCATCGTGTCCAACCTCATCACCGTGTTCAAGTACCTGCTGCTGCAATTTCTGCCCAAGGCCTTTGCAAGCCTGCCGGTGGTGGACTTCGGCTGGCCGGGTATCGACATTACCCTGTTCGGCGAGACCTTCAAGTGGAACATCCTCGGCTACGATGCCGCCCACGGCGGTCTGCCCTACTTCTGCGCCTACATGATCGCCATGGTCATCGGCGAGTGCATCAACTTCCCCATCCAGCGCAACTTTGTGTTCCGCAGCAAGGGCGATCTGGCAAAACAGATCGGCTGGTATGTGCTGGCCTTCTGCATCATCACCTGCATCGTCAACTCCATCAACTGCATCTGGGTGGCGGTGGCCGGTCTGCTGGTACCGGACTTCATCTACAACATCGGCACCACCGTGCTCAACGGCGGCATCTCCATGGTCATCTTCTTCTTTGTGAATAAGATCATCTTCCCGGAGGGCGAAAAAGCCGCCAAATAATAAGCTATTCTCTTTCATTTTCTTCTTTTCATCATAAACCAGAAGGGCTGCTCCGTTCTCCGGGGCAGCCCTTTTGGTTTGGGAGAGCTGGCATCGCGCAGCGATGACTGAGGGGGTGCCTGCCGCAGCCATCTTATTTTTGTTTTTCTGCACAAAATGTTCTGCGGGCAGGGTTTTCCTCTTGACAAGCGGGCAAATGTTTCGTACTATATTTAGTAGTATGGAATCAAAGACGCTGTACGCAGGTTTCAGTGTGACCCTGTACCCGTTTCAGGCAAAGCGTGCCTGTTTGATATAAAATGGAACCGTAAAGAGAAAAGCCGTATGCTTTTGCCCGTGCCGCCGGTTTTGGGTGGTGCGTATGGTTTTGGTGTCACTTTTTGCATTGAAAGCTCTTTCTATATCATTGCCCGTGTCCTGCTGCGCAGCGTCTCCTGCTTTTAATTTTGCATTGAATTGAAACAAAGGAGAGTGAACGCAATGACCGCGATCGGAGTGATCGTGGCCTTGATCGTTGCTGTTGTCGGTGTGGCTGCGGGCTATTTTATTGGTTACAACAACCGTAAAAAGACCGCCGAAGCCCAGATCGGCAGCGCCGAAGCCGAGGCTACCCGGCTGGTGAACGAGGCGATCAAGACCGCCGACCAGAAGCGCAAGGAAGCGGTTCTGGAAGCAAAGGACGAGGCTTTCCGTCTGAAAGCCGAGGTCGATGCCCAGAAGGCAGAGGCCGACAAGGAGATCAAGCAGCGCCGTGCGGAGATCAGCCGTCAGGAGAACCGCATCGACCAGAAGGAGACAGCGCTGGACCGCAAGACCGAGGCGCTGGAAAAGAAGGAAGAAGAGCTGAAAAAGCGCGCTGCCGAGGCCGAGGAGCGTCTGGCAGAGATCGATGCTCTGCGCGCCAAGGAGATGGAGCGTCTGGAAACGCTGGCCGGCCTGAGCCAGGAGGACGCCCGCGAGGTGCTGCTGCATAAGGTGGACGAGGAGCTGACCCACGAAAAGGCCGTGCGCGTTGCCGCCTACGAGACCGACCTGAAGGAAAACTGCGATAACATCGCCCGCAACCTCATCGGACAGGCCGTCAGCCGCTGCGCTGCCGACCATTGCAGCGAGACCACCGTCAGTGTGGTGCCGCTGCCCAGCGATGAGATGAAGGGCCGCATCATCGGCCGCGAGGGCCGCAACATCCGCGCACTGGAGACCGCTACCGGCGTGGATCTGATCATCGACGATACCCCGGAGGCCATTACCCTGTCCTCCTTCGACCAGACCCGCCGCGAGGTGGCCCGCATGACGCTGGAGCGCCTGATCGGCGATGGCCGTATCCATCCTGCCCGCATCGAGGAGACGGTGGAAAAGTGCCGCCACGATCTGGAACTGCAGATGAAGCGCGAGGGCGAGCGTGCGGTGATGGAGCTGGGCATCCACGGCC
>ERZ773188.1468-NODE-1468-length-26045-cov-24.901308_pt1 | contig 26045 bp, 17 predicted proteins | sample MGYA00581011_ERZ773188 | MGnify/ENA primary metagenome ERZ773188 (study PRJEB29015, sample SAMEA2737798) | human gut metagenome | biome: human gut; feature: human-associated habitat; material: faeces | place: China | collected 2012 ...
TTTCCAGATTCACCTGCGCCATCTGCTTGCGCCTTTTCATCTGGAAATAGTATAAGTTTTCATCAAGCAAAAACAGGCATCTGAAGCATGTGCTTTCGCTTCGGATGCCTGTTTACATGTCAGTTTGCGCTGTATTTGTGCAGCGCACGGGTGATATCACCGTGAATCAGCACGCTGAGCCGGTCAATAATCGCCGTTGGATCTTCCTTCATGCCCTCGCGAATCCAGTTCAGCATCAAGCCGACAAACGCATATTTGTAGAAGTCGGCAATGAACGCCTTGTCACGGTCACTGACGGACAGCCCGACGGCTTTTTCCTCAACCACGCCAATCAGCAGGTCGTACGTCAGCTGATAGAGATAGCGCTCCAAGTGCTCACGGCTGATAGAGTGGTAGACGTTCAGGACGAACGTTTTGTTTTCCAAGACAAGATGGAAGATGTTCAGGAAGCCTTGCTGCCATGTGCTGTACGTCTTGTTGCCGGCCAGCGCGACGCTCGCATCCTCTTGACACGTCCACTCTACCAAGTCGTAGATATCTGCAAAATGGTAGTAGAACGTCATCCGGCTGACACCGCAGTCCTCAGCAATATCGTTGATGGTGATTTTGCTCAGCGGCTTCGTTTGCAGGAGCTTTTTCAGGCTTTGCGCTAAGGCGCGTTTTGTGGTCTGCGACATACTTCACCTCATTGATGCGGCGGGAGACGGCGGCGCTTTATTTCTTCGTCCAGTGCGCGCAAGGCGTCCCGCGAGTTAGGGAGTGCGGCAATTGCGGCGCGTATCTCGGTCAGCATGTAATCCGGTATGGCGCGGAGTGTTTCCGGCGCGTCGGCAATGTGTGCGGCAAGAAGCCGAAGCACCTCAGCATCATCCGGCGCATTGCCCATTTCATCTGCACCTTCGAATGAAGCATCGTTCAGATGGTCGTAAAGTTCGTCCAGCAGTTCATCCATCGGCGTCATGTCCGCCTGCACATTAACGGGAATGCCCAATTGCTTGGCAATCGGTGTAATGAATGCCGTTGTGCGGTCATCCGCTGACCAAAACTCACGGGGAAGACCGTGCTGCTGGAGCAGGGGAAGGAAATCAGCGGAGAAGTGGGGAGCGTATTCGTCGATTTTGCGCGGCGGTGTGAGCGTCAGCACTTTGCTGCTGCCGGTATCGACAACACAGAGCAAATAAGGAAAATATGGCACTTGGGTTGGTTTGGCCTGAACAGGGGTGGGGGACATAAACACCGCCAGGGCCCACGGTGCACAGGGCTTCTTGCGCTTTTTCAGCCGTGCCAGCGCCAGTTCATCCTCAATTTTGCCCGCCGGGAGTGCCGGCGCGTCGGGCTTTTGCAGCGTGTAGGAATCCCAGCGATAGCCGTCGGGGGTCGCGGTCAGCAGGGGAATCGGGTGCGTGAATGGGTCGCCCTCAATCAGCCCCAAGGCAAGAGGCTCTTCTGTGTTGAGGCGACGCGATATCTCCAGCAGGGCATCCATTGCTTCCAATAGATGCTGCTGCTCGGTTTCGTCAGTCAGCGCCCACGGCATGCGCGATGGACGATAGCGATGGAAAACCGGAAAATTGTGCTGCCCGCGCAGGGAAATGCCGTGTGCTTTGGCGTAAGCGCGGACGGGCTTTGCCTCCTTCGCGAGGATTTCCTGCGCATTCTCGAAGGATACCTGAATGCAGTCCTGCCCGAGCATGCATTCCTCCGCTCGATGGCGCGGCAGAACGCGCATGTCTGTGGTCATGAGTTTGTCAAGCGCGTACAGACCGTCCGTGAGGGAATAAAGCGCCAGCGCCAGATGTGTGCCGTTGCGCCCCATGACGGAGCAGCACGCAATTTCACCATCAGAAAAGCGAACTGCAAAAATATGCGTATCAAACAAATGTTGCCATGGCTTTGCGGCACGGATGGCAAATGCGCGGTCAAACAGCACGTCTGTGTTCATCGTCGGGTGCCCTCCTACGTCATTTTCTTCAGTATACCATAAAAGCAGGGAACAGGCAAGAAGACGACGAAAAGAAAGCGTCAAGATGCGCCGCAAATCTGGAAATCGTATAAAGAAACAAAAAAAAATCCTCCGCTGTTAGAGCGAAGGATGATGCACCTCCGACGGGATTCGAACCCGTGTTTTCGCCTTGAGAGGGCGGCGTCCTAGGCCACTAGACAACGGAGGCAAGCGCTGGGGAACTAGGATTTGAACCTAGACAATACGAGTCAGAGTCGTAGGTGCTGCCATTACACCATTCCCCATTGGCACTTCAACGATTGACTTGTGCCACTCGCTGACTGCGAAAATGATTATACCACGCTTTACCCCGCCTGTCAAGAGGGAAATTCACTTTTTTTCGCAATTTCCGCGTGCTTTTGCATGGAAACGCATCCGCACGGATACAATACGCGGAAACAGGCGCATGGAGGTGCAAAAAGCGGATGAAAACGATGGTGGGCGACGGCAATTTGGCAGCGGCACAGGTGGCATACGCGCTCAGCGAAACGGCAGCGGTTTACCCGATTACGCCGTCTACGCCGATGGCAGAGAACTGTGACGAGTGGGCGCACATGGGCAAACGCAACGTGTTCGGGCAGAAAATGCGGCTGACGGAGATGCAGAGCGAGGGCGGCGCAGCGGGCGCGCTGCACGGGATGCTCTCAGCGGGTGCGCTGGCAACGACCTTCACCGCGTCGCAGGGGCTGCTGCTGATGCTGCCGGATATGTGCAAAATTTCGGGCGAGCTGCTGCCGGGGGTGATGCACGTCGCGGCGCGGGCGCTGGCGTACCACGCATTGTCCATTTTCGGCGACCACAGCGATGTGATGGCGGTGCGCAGTGCAGGCTGGGGGATGCTCTGCGCGGCATCGGTGCAGGAAGCGGCGGATTTGGCGGCTGTGGCGCATCTGAGCGCGATGGCGGGCAGCGTGCCAATGCTGCATTTCTTTGACGGTTTCCGCACGAGCCATGAAATCCAGCGGTTCGAGGCGCTTGACGAGGATGAATTACGCGGACTGCTGCCGCAGACGCAAATCCGGCAGTTCCGGGCGCGCGCCATGAACCCGGAGCATCCGCATCAGCAGGGGACGAGCCAGAATCCGGACGTGTATTTTCAGGGGCGGGAAGCGGCGAATCCATATTATTTCGCCCTGCCGGAAATCGTGCAGGACACGATGAACCGCGTCGCGGCGCTGACGGGGCGCCCGATGCGTCTGTTCTCCTACACGGGCGTGCCGGACGCGAAGAAGGTGCTGGTGCTGATGGGGTCGGGCGCGGAGACGGCGGAGGAAACCGCGCGGGCACTCATGCGGACGGGGGAGAAAGTCGGCGTGGTGCGGGTTCGGCTGTTCCGTCCGTTCTCGGCAGAAGCGCTGCTGACGGCTATCCCGGAGAGCGCGGAGCGGATCGCTGTGCTTGACCGCACGAAGGAGGCAGGCGCACTCGGTGAACCGTTGTATTTGGACGTGAGCGCGGTGCTGTTTGCTGCCGGACGGACGGCAAAGGTCTGCGGCGGACGGTATGGGCTGGGCAGCAAGGAGTTCACACCCGCAATGGTCAAGGCTGTGTTCGATGCGCTGGACACGATGGAAGCCGGGCAGCACTTCACCGTCGGCATCGACGACGACGTGACGCACTTGTCCCTGCCGATAGACGCGCATTTTGCCTTGCCGGACGAGGACATTATCAGCTGCAAGTTCTTTGGGCTGGGCGCGGATGGCACGGTTGGAGCAAACAAGAGCGCCATAAAAATGATGAGCGCGCAGACGAATCGGCAGGTGCAAGCGTATTTTGCGTATGACTCCAAGAAATCCGGCGGGTACACGGTCAGCCATTTGCGGATAGGGGCAGCGCCAATTCGCGCGCCGTACCTGATTGGGCAGGCGGACTTTCTCGCGTGCCATCAGCCGACGCTGATGAATCTGGACGTGGTGGCGCAGAGCGTCAAGCCGGGCGGCACGGTGCTGCTGAATCTCCCGGACGGCATGGAGATTCCCGCGAAGCTGCGCCGGAGCATTGCGAAACGCCATGCGCTGCTTTACACCATCGACGCGGACGCAATCGCGGCGCAGTGCGGCTTGGGCGGGCGCATCAACACGGTCATGCAGACGGCTTTCTTCCAATTAAATGCCTTTTTGCCGGAAAAGCAGCGGCAGCAGCTGCTGACCGAATCGGTTCAGGCGGCATATGCGAAGAAGGGCGAGCAGGTCGTCGCGGCGAATTTGAATGCAATTGCGAAGACGGCGGATGCGCTGCGACGAGTGGACGTGCCGCCGGAATGGGCGGAACTGCCTGATACGCCGGAGGATGCGCCGCAATCAGCAGTCGAAGCCTTCATGCGCCCGATGCTGCGCCAGCAAGGGGATATGCTGCCGGTGTCCGCCATGGACGCGCGCGGGTTTGCGCCGCTGGGCACGAGTCGGCTCGAAAAGCGCGGCATTGCGCGGCAGATTCCGCAGTGGCGGGCGGAAGCGTGCATCCAGTGCGGGCTGTGCAGCCTTGTCTGCCCGCATGGGTGCATCCGCACGTTCTACCCGCTGGCGGAAACGGCGCTCCCGGCGGATTTTCATACGGTTCGGGCGAAGGGCAAGGCGTTTTCCGGGCGGAATTTCCGCGTGCAGGTGTCGCCGCTGGACTGCACGGGATGCGAAAACTGCGCGCGGACGTGCCCTGCGAAGGACAAGGCGCTGGTGATGCGCCCCGCGGCGGAAATGGCGCAGGAGCAGGCAAACTGGAATTTCGCCGTGTCGCTGCCGGAAACAGCGATAGGGGAGGCGGACACCATCCCGCTCTCGCAGGCGAAAACGCCGCTGTTTGAGTTCTCCGGCGCGTGCGCGGGCTGCGGCGAAACGCCGTATATCAAGCTGCTGACACAATTGTTCGGTTCGCACTTGATGATTGCCAATGCTACGGGCTGCTCGTCCATCTACGCCGGGAGCGCGCCCAGCTGCCCCTATACCGTCAACCAGAAAGGGCAGGGCGTGGCGTGGGGCAACAGCCTGTTTGAGGATAACGCGGAATTTGGCTTCGGGCTGTATCTGGCGATGAAGCACCGACGGGCGCATCTGGCGGAGCAGGTCGAGACGCTGGCGGCACAGTGCCCGGAGGCGGCGGAAAGCTGCCGTGCGTGGCTGAATAATCGCGAGGATACGGCGCTTTCGGCACAGGCGGGGAAAGCGCTGCTGGCGGCGTGCGAGACGCTTTCACATCCGCTGGTGAAGGAAATTGCGGCTTCAGCGGACTTGCTGGCGGCCAAGAGTGTATGGCTCATCGGCGGCGATGGATGGGCGTTTGATATTGGCTTCGGCGGGCTTGACCATGTGCTGGCATCGGGCGAGAAGGTGCGGGTGCTTGTGCTGAACACGCAGGTGTACTCCAATACGGGCGGACAGGCATCGAAGGCGACCCCGGCGGGTGCGGCGGCACGGCTCATGTCCGGCGGGAAATCCGGCGCGGAGAAGGATTTGGGGCTGATGGCAATGACCTACGGGCATGTGTACGTTGCGCAGGTGGCGATGGGCGCGAATCCGAATCAGCTGCTGAAGGCCATGCGCGAGGCAGAGGCGTGGGACGGCGCGGCGCTCATCATTGCCTATGCGCCCTGCATTGCGCACGGGATTGACATGCGCGACGTGCAGGAAATCGAGAAGGACGCCGTGAAATGCGGGTATTTCCCGCTGTACCGCTATCATCCGGCGAATGGGCTGATGTTGGACAGCAAAGCGCCGGACGGGGATTTTCAGGCGTTCCTGATGCGGCAGGGGCGGTTTGCGGCATTGCGCCGGAGCGATCCGGCGAAGAGCGAAACCCTCTGCAAAATGGCGGAAGAAGCGGCGCGGCGACGCTGGAACCTGCTGAAAATGCTGAAAAATCGGGAAATGACGTAAATCTGCATCTGGGACAGGTGCTTTCAAAGGGAAACAATTGTTTTCATGTCGGAAAAAGAGAAGAAGGAAACCGAATAGAACAACGAAAACGTTGTCTGACGAAAATTGCCGTGTAAGGAACTTGCAGATCAGCTTTTGATGGATTTAGACAGTTTCAATAAAGAAGTGCGGCAAAATCTTGAACAAATCTTGTATATCATATAGTTTGAACTTGACAAATGACGCGCCGAAAGCTATAATGGATTTACAAGTGCGGAAATGTCTGCCCTTAATCCGGGCAAAGACGAAAACGTTTTTGTAAACCTTGGAGGCTTACGAAAACGTTTCGCCGACAGGCATCAGGCACAATCAGCTTCTCTAAGGAGGAATCATCATGAATTGCACCAAGAAGTTTCTTGCACTGCTGATGGTGCTGGCGATGGCGCTGGGCATGACCGCTGTGGCGGAATCTACGGCGGCGTCTCCTGTGGCATCTCCGGTGGCATCTCCCGTGGCGGGCGAAGTCGAACCGCTCTCTACGGCGTTCCTGATGTATGCCGACGCCAACTGGAAGTACCAGTGGTGGCACGACGGCTCTGAGCCGGCGGAGGGCATGAAGGTGACCGAGGCGGCGATTACCGGCGAAGGCTCCTACACCGTGGGTCTTGACTTCACCGGTACGCCCGAAGGCGCGGCGAGCGGCATTGCGTTCGCGGCCATCGGTCTGGAGAACGGCGAAAAGGCACTGCCCGGCTGGAAGATTCGTGTGGACGAGATCCGCGTGAACGGTCAGCCCATCGAAGTGAAGAAGGGCTACACCTCTTCCGACGACGGCATCATTACCCGCTCCAACATCTACAACGAATGGGTCAGCGAGCTGCCCGCCGACGCGCGTTCCTGGGACGGCGTGACCGAGGATGCGAACTGGATTACCGTGGACAAGGCGGCGTTCGAGCGCGTGGAAAACGTCGAAGTGGACTTCACGCTCTTCCGCTACGGCGCTGACATGGCGTACATCATGTTCGCTGATTCCTCTTGGACGAGCCAGTACTGGGGCACGGACGATTCCGCTGTGAAGGCGACCAACGCGACCGTGACCGGCGCAGGCGACTACACCGTGGGTCTGGACTTCACCGCGACCGAAGCGGGCGCGGCTTCCGGCGTTGCCTTTACCGCGCTGGGCATCAAGCACGGCGAAAAGCTCTTCCCCGGCATGTCCATCAAGCTCAACGATATCCGTATCAACGGCGAATCCGTTGCGTTCACCAAGGGCTACACCTCCTCTGACGATGAGGTGGAAACCCGCATGAACATCATGAACGAATGGGTTGCCGAAGTTCCCACTGACGCTTCTGTCCGCTCCTACGACAAGGATCTGACGGGCGTGTCTCCTGTCATCGTGGACAAGGCGGCGTTTGAATCCGTCAAGACCTACGAAATCGACTTCACCCTCGTGCCCAAGACGGACACGGCGTTCCTGATGTTCGCCGACAGCAATTGGGCGACCTCCGCGTGGAATCCCGGCGAATTTGCAGAGGGCAACGCTGTGACCGTGGACGGCCCCGGCACCTACACCCTGTCCCTTGATTTCTCCGGCGTTAAGGGCGGCGAAATCCCCGGTGTTGCGTTCATGGCGGTCGGCATTGCGAACGGCGAAGCGACCTTCCCCGGCTACTTCATCGACATCACCGAAGTCAAGGTCAACGGTGAAGCAATCGAACTCGGCAAGGACTTCACCACGACCGACGACGGCATCGTGACCCGCTCCAACATCTGGAATGAATGGGTGACGGACATCCCGGCGGAAGCCCGCGTGGCGGACGGCGACCTCGAAGGCGTGACCGCGAAGGTCGCGACGGCGGAAGCGCTCTCCGGCATCAAGACCATCGACGTGACCTTCGACTACATCTACGGTGTGCCGCCGGTTGCGGAAACCGAACAGCCCCTGACCGAAGATGAAGTGAAGGAACTGATCTCCAAGACCTACGGCGCGTACATCGCCGTGCAGTCTGACCCGAACTACATCTTCCGCAACGACTGGGAGGAACCCTCCTACGGCCGCGACGCGGACAACGATGTGTTCACCAAGCTGGCGAAGACCAACAACGACGGCACGATTACCGATTACGGCGCGACGTTCGAGGATGCGGTCATCTCCGGCAACGGCACCTACACCTGCTCCATGACCACGGGCGACATGGGCTTCGGCGAGGATACGGCGTTCCACTTCTTCCGCGTCTCCACCGACATTCCGTCCAAGCTGGTCAAGGAAGGCTACGTCACCATTTCTGATGTGACCATCAAGATTGGCGAAGGCAAGACGCAGTCCGGCGTTGTGGTGGATACCTCCGGCGATTGGGTGAAGCTGATTGTTGAGGACAACTACAACAACATCAAGGCGGATGGCGTTGTGCTGACCGCGCCCGCCCCGAACACCACGACGGTTATCACCTTCACGGTCTCCGGTCTGGCGGAGTAATCCTGCACTACTTTCCTCTGGCGCGCTCTCCGGCTTCGGCTGGGGAGCGCGCCAAGGGGATTCCTGCCCTTGCCTTAGTCGCGCTGATGGATGAACGCTGGACGGCTGTCTGCCAGCGCTCATCCATCAATGCGCGGCTGGTCAAAGCAGAAGAGCGTCACGAAGAAAGAAATGAGGGGATACCATGCAGGCGACGATTTCAGCCAAATCCGGCGGACAGGCGACTTGCGTCCGGGAAAAAACGAACTGGGCGCTGATTATCATCCGCATCCTGACCGCGTTTGCCGGGCTGATGATCTTCTTCCCGGAGGTCAATCCCGGTCGACTGATGTCGGACATCAACGCGAATACTTCGCTGTTCACCGCCGCAATTTCGTACAGCACGCTGACGGACAGCTTTGCCCGCCCGCTGCGTATGGGCTGGGTGCAGCCGTGGCACTTCTACCTCATCATGGGCGGCTGTGCGCTGCTGATGCTTGGCATCATCCTGAGTGCGGTCGGCGCGTGCATGTCGCTGGGCAATCACCGCATGAAGCGCGCAGCAGTCAAACTTCCGCTGATTGGCTCGGTGCTGATGCTTGGCGGCATCGGAATGCTGGTGTACCTGAACAGCATCCTTCCGGCGCTGGAAAAGGCAGACCGCCTGAAGCTGATGACGCCGACCGGCGCAATCGCCTTCTGGGCGGTGCTGGGGGGGCTGCTGCTCGTATTCAGCATCGTGAGCATGGTCACCATTCCCAAGGACATGGAAGAAAAGATGGAAATGGAGGAGAAATACCGCCTGTTCCTGATGTTCCTGCCTGTTCTGATTCTGACGGTCATCTTCTGCTACCTGCCGCTGTACGGCTGGCGCTATGCGTTCTTTGATTACAAGGTCGGCGACGCGCTGAGCAGCGAGAACTTTGTGGGCCTCAAGTGGTTCAGCTACCTGTTCTCCAACGGCGCAACCCGCAATGACCTTGTGCGCGTGCTGCGCAATACGCTGATTATGTCCGGCTTGGGCATTGCAACGAGCTGGCTGCCGATTGCCTTCGCCGTTTTGCTGGCGGAACTGCGTTCGACGAAGTTCCAGCGCGTTGTGCAGACCCTGACGACGATTCCGAACTTCATCTCATGGGTTCTGGTGTACGCCATCGCGTTCGCGATTTTCTCCACCGACGGCTTCATCAACTCCTTCCTGCGCAATGTCATGGGGCAGACCGCCACGACAGACTATCTTGCCAGCGCGGACTTCATCTGGCTCAAGATGCTGCTGTGGGGCACTTGGAAGGGCTTGGGCTGGAGCGCTATTGTCTACATCGCGGGCATTGCGGGCATTGACCAGCAGCTGTACGAAGCCGCAAAGGTGGACGGCGCGAACCGCTTCCAGTGCATCCGCCACATCACGATTCCCGGCTTGATGCCCACTTACATGGTTATGCTGCTGATGGCGATTGCGGGTATGCTCTCCAACGGCATGGAGCAGTACCTCGTCTTCGAGAATCCGCAGAACAGCGCAACCATCGAGGTGTTGGACTTGTATGTCTATCACAGCGGCATTAAGAGCGGCTTGATTCCGCTTTCCACGGTCGTCGGCGTGTTCAAGAGCCTGATTGGCGTGCTGCTGCTCTTCGGCGCGAACGGCATCTCCAAGGGCGTGCGCGGCGAAAGCATCATTTAAGGAGGCGGAGAAGCAATGAGCAACACCGAAGTCATGAAGCAATCCGCCGTCAAACTGGCGGGCAAGCACCCGAAAAACAAGATTCACCGCACGGCGGGCGACATCGCGTTTGATGTTTTCCTGTACATCCTCTTTGTGGCTTTCACAATTCTGTGCGTTTTCCCATTCTATTACCTGTTCATTAACACCATTTCCAGCAATGACGCGGTGGCGGGCGGCTTGGTCAACTTCTGGCCGGTCGGCATCCACTTCCAGAACTACCTTGCCCTGCGCGATGTGGCGGACTTGGGTTCGTCGGTTATCGTGACGGTGGCGCGTACGATTCTGGGCACAGCGCTGATGGTGATTGTCAGCGCGTGGGCGGGCTATCTGGTGACGAAGCAGAAGATGTGGCATCGGTCGCTGATGTACCGCGCGCTGGTCATCACCATGTACTTCAACGCGGGTCTGATTCCGTGGTACATGAACATGCTGATGCTGGGGCTGACGAACAACTTTCTCGCCTACATCCTGCCGGGCATGATTGCGCCGTACAACATCATTCTGGTGAAGACGTACATTGAGTCGATTCCGGCGTCGCTGGAGGAATCCGCGGTCATTGACGGCGCGAACACGCCGACGGTGTTCCTGAAGATTATCCTGCCGCTCTCCATTCCGATTCTGGCGACGATTTCGATTTTCGGCGCGGTCGGCAACTGGAACTCGTTCCAAGACTCGCTGCTGCTGATGTCCTCCCGGCCGGAGCTGTACACCCTGCAGCACCGCCTGTATGTGTACCTGAACCAGTCCTCGAACCTGTCGGCACTGGTCAACGGTTCGGGTGGCATGTCCACGCAGGCGGCGGCGAACATGCTGAACACGCGCGTTATCAAGTACACGGTCGCCATGGTGTCGATTATCCCGATTCTGCTGGTGTACCCGTTCATGCAGCGCTTCTTTGTTAAGGGAATCATGCTGGGGGCCGTGAAGGGCTAACCCGGCTGGTGATAGTTACTTCAAATACGGAAAGGAGAATCTTGCAAATGCGCAAATTGACCCGACTCTTCGCCCTGATGATGGCGCTGACCATGCTTCTGGGCGCTCTGCCTACGCTGGCAGAGGAACCCGACAACCCCTCTGGCATCCCGTACTACAAGGTGACCAGCGATCTGTACGATTTCATCGACATGGACGGCGCACCCATCCAGATTGAAATTTACAGCCAGCTGGCGAACTACTCCGGCCGTCAGACCGGCTGGGGCGCTGCGCTGATGAAGGATCTGTTCAACGTCGAACTGGTCATCATCCCCGATCAGGATGGCACTTACCAGACCCGCACGCAGTCCGGCAACCTCGGCGACATTGTTGTCTGGGGCGCGAACGGCGAAGACTACAAGCAGGCGATTAAGAATGGCCTGCTGCTGGAGTGGGACGAGGACGACCTTGCGGAGACGTATGCGCCCTACATCTGGGCGAACTATCAGGATGCGCTGGCGTCCAATCGTCTGGTGTCCGAAGATGATAACAACCTGTACGGCTTCGGTATGGACGTGGCGACCTCCCGTCAGGGCCATAAGTCCTTCATGTACTCCTGGGATCTGCGCTGGGATTTGTATTCTCAGCTCGGCTACCCGGAAATCAAGAACCTCGACGATCTGATTGCGGTATTCAAGCAGATGAAGGAAATCTGCCCCACGGACGAGCTGGGCAACGAGACGTATGCGGCGTCCCTCTGGCCTGACTGGGACGGCAACATGGTCATGTACGTCAAGGCGATGGCGACGGCGTACTATGGCTATGACGAACTCGGCTTCGGTCTGTACAATCCCGAAACCGGCGAATTCTACGATGCACTGGACGAAAACGGCCCGTACATCGAGATGCTGCGCTTCTTCAACCAGCTCTATCGCGCCGGCCTGCTTGACCCGAACTCCATGACGCAGACCTACGACGAAATGAGCCAGAAAGTCAAGAACGGCGGCGTGTTCTGGGGCATCTTCAACTATGCCTCCTCCATGGTCTACAACACGGATAATCATCTGGGTGAAGGCAAGATGATGTATGCGCGTGTGCCGGACGAAGCGAACCCCATCGTCTACGGCCTGTCCACGCTGGGCGGCAACCGCATCTGGTCTGTCGGCTCGAAGGCTGCGTATCCGGAACTGTGCCTTGCGATTCTGGACTTCTTCGCGACTCCCGAAGGCTCGATGACCATGTGGTACGGCCCGCGCGGTCTGATGTGGGACTATGACGAAAACGGCGGCATGTACTTCACCGAGCTGGGCGACATCTGCAACAAGGACACCAAACATGACCTGAACGGCGTTGTGTGGACGTCCCCCTACACGGGAAAGCAGTACACCCTGTCCGGCAACTTCAACGACGGCTGCATTCAGGCGAACAACACCACTTACAGCAAGGACGCCATCAACCCTGACGGCAAGCTGGGAGAGACGTTCAACAGGGATACGTGGGTATCCATCCTGAACGCGGTTTCCTACCCGATTCAGGAGGACTGGCGCAACTGGTCCGGCGCGGTGCTGGCTGACCCGTACTTCGAGTCCATCGGCAAGTACACCATCATGCCCGACCTGCCTTACTCCGAGTCCGTGAAGGATGACGAACTGAAGGTGAAGTGGGAGCAGTGCGCCAAGAGCATCAAGAACAACAGCTGGCTGGCGATTTATGCGAAGGCGGACGGCGAGTTCAACATGCACATCCGCAACATGATTACGCAGTGCAACAACTACGGCTATGCTGACTGCCTCGAATGGAGCAAGGGCGAAGCGGCGACCAAGTGGCGCCTGACGCAGGAACTCAACGCGGTTGGGCAGGAATAAGCAATCCTTGGAAACAAAAAGCAGGGGTGCGTGAGAAGCGCATCCCTGTTTTTTGGTTCTGTTTTGCTGATGATTTTGTGATTAGAAACTTGTTTTTTTGTGTTGCAGGGGTTTCGCCTCTGCGGAGGCGAGGAGGGGGCAATGAAAACAGACGAAGTCTGCGGTCGCCCTTTGGAAACCTTCGGCGCCGCCACTTTTGGGGGTAATCCATCTTGACGACAACCGAAAGCGTTAGCCGGGAGAACCGGAATTGTCCCCCATCTGCGCCACAATCCTTTCCACATGCCGCCGCGCCTGATTCGCGAACTGCTCCGCCTGCTCCGGGGACTGCGGCGCGTCGCCCATCAGCCCCACAAACTGGCTGACTTTCAAGCCCAGCGCTTCCTGCATCACCGCGTCCGAACCTTGCGGCGCAACGAGGTAGTAGCACAGGAGCGAATCCTCCTGCCCCATGCGGTGCGCGCGGTCCTCCGCCTGTGAATGCACTGCCGGCGACCAGTCCAGTTCGCCGAAAACGACGCACGTCGCGCGCTGGAGATTGAGACCGCTTGCCGCGCGAAGACTGATGCACAGCACGTCCGTCCGCCCGGATTGGAAGCGGTCAACCGCGTTCATTTTCATGAGCGTCGTCTCCCGCCCGGTGATGAACCCCGGCGAAAACGCCTTCAATTCCTGCTTGTAGATGTCCATCACCTGATGGTGGTGTGCAAACAGCAGCACTTTTTCGCCGCCGTCCAGCAGCGCGCGCACAAATTGGCACACATACGGCGCTTTCGCCACGCCCGTGGCCTGCCGCGCGTGCTGGCTGATGGATTCCTCCAGCATCGCCCGCTCCTGCGCCGAAAGCTGGTCGTCCTGTTTCCAGCGCAGCACGTCGCGCATCACGGGCGCCATCAGCTGGGCGTATACCTTGTCGTTCCAGTCCAGCTCCTGCACCAAACGGCGCTTCGGCGGCAGCTCGCGCAGCACCTCCTGCTTCGTCCGGCGGAGCATCAGCCCCTCCCGCCGCAGGTACGCGCCCAGCAAATCGGGCTTCAGCACAAGCTGATTGCCGTAGCCGCTGCACCACTCGCGCGAAAACGACTCCCAGTCGCCTAAGAAGTGGTAGTCGAGAATGTTGATGACGTTCCAGATTTCGCCGCCGCGGTTGTAAATCGGCGTGCCGGACAGCCCGATAACGCGCTCACAGCTTTCCGACAGCAGCGACGCGGCGGAGTACTTTTCCGTCCCCGCGTGGCGAAGCTCCTGAATTTCGTCGAAGATGACCGATCGAAAAGGCAGCGTCGGCAGGACGCTCTTCCACCCGCGCAGAAGCAGATAGTGCATGATGTACACGTCCGCTTCCGGCAGGTCGTAGGGCTTCAAGCCCTTGATGACGTGCACGCGCGGGGATTTGCCGTCCACCCGCAGGAAACGCAGCGTTTCCTCCTGCCAGTTGCGGGTCAGGTGCGCGGGCGGAATCACCAGCGCGGGCAATGAACCGGTGGAGGATAGAAACGCCAGCGCCTGCACCGTCTTGCCTAAGCCCATTTCGTCCGCCAGCAGGCATCGGTCATGGCTGCACAGGTACGCCAGCCCCTCCTCCTGAAATGGGCGGAGCGTGCCCAGAAACGCGCCGTCGGGCGGGGTCATGCGCACGGGCATGGTCGATAACTTTGCCTGACGAACCGCGTATTCGCGCGCGCCCGTGACCGCCTTTTCCCACAACGCGCGGTCACTTGCCTTGATTTCCAGCGGGAAGCGCATCATCAGCCAGCAGAGGTCGCCCACCGCCCGCCGATGCGCCGTGAACCGCGCTTCGCCGCGCCTGCTGCCCGCGCTGCCCGGAAACAGCCGCTTGCACACTTCCGTCACCGATGGGTCGCCCTTCACCACCCAGCATTTGCTGCGGCGGTTGTAGCTTAGCGTTCCCAGCGGTGCGCCGGCGGGCGGGTACGGGCGCAGGTACGGCGGAAGCAGTTCCGCTTCTTCTTCATTCATAGTGCAATTCCCCACAGCCGGTTCAGGCATACGCACGAAATCGGCTTTCCGTGAATTCGATTGGGTACGGCGACTGTCCGCTCAGTCACAAGAATTAAACTGCTGATTTGCCCGCACGCGGCGTAGCGGGTCAGCTGCATCACAATGCGCTTGCGGTCAGGCTGCCCGCGCTTGATTTCGATGCCGATGCCGCCGGGGCACACAAGGTCGATGCGGCAGCGCGGGGCGAGCGGGACTTCGTGCGCGCAGGGGATGCCTGCTTCCGTCAAGGCGGCGCGCACGAGGTCGTGCAGGTCGTATTCGCCCTGCTGGATGGGGGCGCGGATGCCGCGGAGGGCATGGAGGATTTCTGCGGGAGAATCCGCCGCCGTGTTTGTTGGTGTATCCATTAGTAGAGACCCGCCATCGCCTGTGTCAGCTGCCCCATTGCGGACGCAACTTCCGCCGTCGTCGGGGCGGGGAGGGAGATGACGTATTCCAGATTCGTGATGGCGGACTGAATCGCGGAGTAGCGCTGCGCGTCGTTTACAATGTCCATGCTCTGCAATTGCGCGTAGGCTTGCGAAAGCAGAATCTTCGCATCAGGAATCAGCGTGTTCTCCACCATCGTGTTGCTGCCGGAGCTGGATGCGCTCGTGTGGTACGGGCAGGTGCCGCTTGCGCCCAAGACCGCGTAGCTGCCGAGGTACTCAATCAGCACATCCTCATATTCCGTGCCGATGAAGGAGGCCAGCGGGTGTCCCGAGGGAATCGTCAGCACGCCGCGCGTGACCGTGTCCGGGCAATAGGGGGAGGCGAGCAAGCCGCTGAAGGAGCAAATCGTCTGCGTCGTGTGCATCTGGCAGGAAACCGTCGGTTCTGTGCCGGCTTTCCAGTAGTCCGTCACGACACCGTAGCCCATCGCGTCGCTGCGGCAAGCGTCGGTGGCAAGCTGCCCCGATACCGCGCATGTCGTCACCTTCACCAAGCCGTAGTCGCTGGCGCTGCCCTCCAGAATGTCGCGGTTGGACAGCCCCTGATGAATCTTGCTCATGTAGCTCTGCCACAGCGGGGCGGCGGAGCGGGAGCCGGTGGATTTCGACGACAGCGCCTTGTAGTTGTCGTGCCCAACCCACAGGGCGGAGGAGTAGTAGCCCGTCATGCCAGCGAAGAAAACGCCCTTCTGGTCGGAGTTCGTGCCAGTTTTGCCCGCGACGGTCTGCCCCTTGATTTTCGCGTTTGTGCCCGTGCCGGAGGAAACCGCCTGCTTGAGCATGTCCACGACCATGTACGCCGTTGATTCGCTGAACACGCGGTGACGCTCCTGCTGCTGGTGGCCGTCCCAGATGACCTTGCCCGTGCTGTCCGAGATGCCGAGGACGGAGATGGGCTGCTGATACACGCCGCCGTTCGCCAGCACGCCGAAGGCAACCGCCATCTGCATGGGCGTAATGCCGCTGGAGCCGAGGGACAAGCCGAACGGCGTTGCATCAATGTGCGCATCGTCAATGCCCATCGCGTGCAGGAAGGCAACGGAATTGTCCACGCCCACAAGGGTCATCAGCGCCTGCGCGGCGGCGGTGTTGTGGCTGTTGACGAGCGCCTTGCGCAGCGTCTCCGGGCCGGCGTAGGAGCTGCCGCCGTAGTTGCGCGGCCATGAATCCTGCCCGTTTGACCCGCGCCAGCCGGAAATCGGCAGCGGCATGTTCATCACGATGCTCGCGGGGGATGCGCCAAGCTCAATCGCGGGGGCATACACGGCAATCGGCTTGATGGACGAGCCGACGGGCATGGTCATATCCACCGCGCGGTTGAAGGTTTTCATGGCGGTCGGACGCGTGCGGCTGCCGACAATGGCTTTGATTTCGCCCGTATGGTAGTCCACAACGACGGCGGCGGCCTGCGGCTCAACCGTTTCGTCGTATGTGCCGTCGGAATTGCGCGTGCGGTAGACCTTGTCCGCCGGGTCGCGCAGGGTGGGGTAGTTCGTCCAGTTTTCCAGCGTATCCTCGACGGTGGACTGAATGGAGGTGTCGATGGCGAGCTGGACGTGGTAGCCGCCGGTGCGCAGCTTGTTTTCCATGGCGTTGCGGTTGGCGGAGGTGTCCTCAAGGTTGTTCAGCTGCAGCAGAATGTCGATGACCTCATCCACCGCGTATTCGACGTAGTGCGCGTAGGCGTACATGCCGGTGGATGTGTTCGGGTCTTTCTCCAGCACATGCGCGGTCGCCGGGTCAAGCGCCTCCTGATACTGCTCATAGGTGATGTACTGGTTTTCGTACATGCAGCGCAGGACGTAGTTGGTGCGGTCGTTGGTGATGGCGGGGTAATCCACGCCCTCCTTCTGCCGCGTGTAGAAATTCCGGCGCGGATTGTAGTAGTAGGGCGAGTTGCATGTGCCCGCCAGCATGGCGCATTCGCGGAGCGTCAGTTCGCCCAGCGATTTGCCGAAATACCCCTGCGCGGCGGTGTACACGCCGTAGTAGTTTTCGCCGAGGTAGATGGTGTTCAGGTAGCTTTCGAGAATCTGATCCTTTGTGTAGCGCGTTTCCAGCTGCATGGCGAGGTACGCTTCCTGAATTTTGCGCTTGTAGCTCTGCTCGGAGGAAAGGAGCGTGTTCTTAATCAGCTGCTGGGTGATGGTCGAGCCGCCCTGCGTGGAGGAGGAGGACAGGTTCGACACGAACGCGCCGATAATGCGCTTGATGTCCACGCCGTTGTGCGTGTAGAAGCGCGCGTCCTCCACGGCGATAAAAGCGTGCTGGAGGTATGTCGGCATGGCTTGAATCGACACGATGACGCGGTTCTCCGAGCCTTTGTATTCGGTGATGAGGTTGCCGTTGGCGTCGTAGATGAAGGAGGTTTGCGCCTGATCGTCAATCGCGGCGAGGTCAAGCGTCGGGGCAGTTTCCATGTACCCTTTCGCAATGCCGACCACCGCGCCGACTGCCGCCAGCCCTGCCACCAGCACCAGCACCGCGAAAATGCGGATGACGTTGACGGCAATCGACAGCACGAAGTTCGGCTTCTTCATCTCCGGCTTGAAAATGGAGTGCTTGTAGACCTTTTCCTCCTCCGGCAGCGCTTCGCTATCATCCGCCGAAGCGTTCCAGAAGTCCTCGTGCGCGAACATGTCCGCCTGCCCCGCAACTTCCACGGGGTCGTCGTCGTCCGCCCAGTTCGGGTCGTACTCGTCAGGATAATCGCCCTGCGGGTCGTCGGGATGACCGTCCTGATAGGCAAAATCGTCGTTTTCCGGCACAAAGTCCGGGAAATTGCTGCGTTTCTTCACTGCTTCAGCCCCTTTGCGCCGTAAGCGGCATAATGCGCGCCCCGGCGGAATATGAAGGAATGTGCTATTTCCGGCTTCACCCGCGCTATCGTGGCGCATTTTCATCCGAAAATAGCATAATCCGCAGAGCAAACAAAATTGCATCCTATATTATAGCACATATTCGCTCATCCTGCAACGGCAGGTCAACGAAAGGAGGATGCACCATGCCCCAGACAAACAACGAATCAGAAGCGAAAATTCCTGCAAAGCGCCGAAAATCTCCCCGGCGGCGGTGGAAACGCGTGCTGTGGCTGCTGCCTGTGCTGATGACGCTGCTGATTCTCCGCGTCGAGCGCAACGTGACGGACGTCGTGCTGACGCTCTCGCAGGCGACGGCGCGGTCGCTGGCGATTCAGGCGCTCAACGAGGCTGCCTCGGAGATGCTCGGACTCGGCGTGCATTACGCCGACCTGATGACCGTCGAGAAGGACGAACAAGGGCAAGTGCGCCTGATTCAGGCGAATACGCCGGAGATGAACCGTCTGGCGGCGCAGGCGTCCCTGCTTGCGCAGGAGCGATTGACCGCCATGGGGCAGAAAACCGTCGTCGTGCCGCTGGGCAGTGCCATCGGGCTGACGCTGCTGGCGGGCGCTGGGCCGGGCATCGCCGTGCAGATTCTGCCTGTCGGCTCGGTGCAGGCGGCGTTCAGCACCGATTTCACCACCGCCGGCATCAACCAGACCCGCCACCGCATTTCCCTCGTCCTGACTGCGAACGTGCAAATCGTCATTCCGACCGGCGCGAAAAACGTGCAGGCCAGCACGCAGATGGCGATGGCGGAAAGCATCATCGTCGGGCAAGTGCCGGATTCCTTCGCCGAGGGCGGCAGCGACAACAGCATCATCGACCTTGCGCCGTGAGGGAAAATCGGGTATAATGGAACGGAAATCCCGCTGATTTCAGCAGAAAGAAGCATTACCATGCGCGTTCTCGACATTGACCTCGACTTTTTCCTCGCTGATTGCTGCCCGCTTGCCGAATTAGGACACCGCCCGTCCCTCCCCGGACATGAGCCGTGGGAAGCATCCGCCGTCCGCGCGTTCCTCGAAAACCAGTGCGGCCTGTCCCGCACCGCCCCCAAGCCCGGCCGCATTTTCGAGACGCACGACGGCGCGCTCCGCTTCTGGGAGGAGCAAATCGCCGCCGGACGCCTGACCGCCCCCTTCGATGTCACCCACGTCGATGCCCACAGCGACCTCGGCATCGGTTATCCCGGCCCGAACTTTGTGCTGTTCAACGTCCTGTCCATGCCCGTCCAAAAGCGGCTGGACTACACCGCCTTCTATGCCCAGAAGAAGCTCGATGAGGCGAATTACCTGCTGTTCGCGCTGGCGATGCGGCGGATTTCGGCGCTGGATAACGTGCGCAATCCGCGTTCGCGGGCGGACATTCCGCAAGTGCTGCTTGACGCGGACGGCAACATCCATCTCAATTCGCTGACCGCGCAGATGTTCGCCGCGAAAAACGGCGCAGAGCCGACCGTACCCTTCCGCGTGTACGACGACTACCGCGATTTCCGCGCGGCGGGGGCGTATGACTTCGTGACGCTCGCGATTTCGCCGAGGTACGCGCCGAAGGAGGCGGATGGGCTGGTGGAAATTGTGCGTGAATATATTTTTTAAAAATCGTGATTTTAAGTATTGACAAAATAGAAAATATGCGTTATATTATAGATGGTTCTAATGGAATAAAAAACGACCAACGAAAGCAAAATAATGAGGTGGTGCCAATGGGTTAATTGTAAAGAGGACGGTTGTAGTGAATACGAACGACAGTTAAGGAGAAAAGGCATATGAAAAAATATATTGCACTGATGCTTACATTGATTTTAACTTGCACGTTTGCATCTTCTGCACTGGCTGTGACAGTGAAAGGACCTGGAAAAACGGTTACTGCGGCAACAGGAACCAAAAGCTCTGAAAGCGCAGAGCCTTATCTGACGGTGCTGGTTTTTTCGACATCTGGTGATGGATACTTCGTTTTCTGGGTAAGAAATAATTCAAATGATAAGCAAGTAACACCTGCGTATTATATTAATAGTCTTGGGACGAAATCCATCTATTATATGAGGAAAAGTCGAGATGCAGGATATGTGAAGGCTGGCGTTAGTTATTCTGCGCGCTTCAGAACGAACAAATCTGTTCCGGAAGATGCAGAAAGCACAATCCACGTGGGATTTGCGCCGTAAAATGCCATGTGTGCGGAAACGCCTTTGACAGGGCGCTTCCTCCTACTTGTTTTTGCGAAAGGATGAGCAAAATGAAAAAATATGTTGCCCTAATGCTGATTTTCCTGCTGGGATGCAATCTTTCGGTTAGCCGTGCGGAAGAAAAAACACTGACAATTGCCACCAACAACTACTACGCGATGATGGAAACAATGGAACAATTTGAACAGGAAAGCGGGATTGCCATCACTTGCAATCTATCGGTTGACATGATGGATACGATTTCAACCGCCTATGTGATAAAAAATCCGGATGTTGATTTGTTCCTGTTCAATACGTATGATGGACTCTATACACTGAAGAACATGAATTATTATGCGCCGCTGACGGACAGTGAAATTTTGCAGGAAGCCTTTGCACAGGTGTATCCGTCTTTGCGTTCTGTCTGCATGGACGGGGAAACGTTGATGGCATGGATTGTGTCGGCGTCCCCGATGGGCATGATGGTCACGAATGAATATCTCGACGAATGGGGAATGAAATGCCCGGAAACGTTTGATGAACTGCTGGATGTATGCAATGAAATCCTTGCTGAAGGGCTTTTGCCGGAAGGAATAGCCCTGATGATGCAGGACTATACGCAGTCGGGAATGCTGGACTTCTACATGAAATACTATATCATGACTTCCCTTCAGGAAGGACGCAGAATCGACTTTACGGACGAGACGTTCATTCATGCGGTGCAGCGCATCAAAAACGAGCTGCCCGCGGAGCAGCAGACACAGGAGACGTTTGAATACATCTTTATGATTCCGGGGGCGGCGTTTGCGCCGTCGCAGAAGATTCGCTTTGTGCCGCAAATTTTCCCGGATCAGAACAGTGCGGTGGAGACTTATGTAACCATCGGCGTGGTGAACCCGTATGCAAAAAACAAGGAAGCGGCGATTCAGTTTTTGGAGTATTGCGCGACGCATCCTGATGACGGCAGTTATTTTGTCTATGAAAACCTGACAGAACCGATTGAAAATCCAACGGTTGTTACGCAGATGGAAGAAACGGCGGCGCAAATCGCCCAACTGGAACAGAAAACGGATCGAGAACGCGCGGATGAGGACAAACTGCTTGAGCTAAAGGAAAAGTATGCAAATCTGGAAACACGGCGTTATCTATCGTCACCGGAGGATATTGCGTATTATCATGAGATGGCGCAGTATCTGTATGTTTCGGAAGGCTCGCCACTGTCGTATGATGAGGCGCTGCAAGTAGTGGCGCAGCGCTATCTGAACGGCGCGTTTGATGCGGCGACGTTCGCGAAGGAATGCCAGAATCATGTGGAAATGATTTACGCGGAAATCGGCGAATAAAATCAGCAGAATCAAACCAATAGAAAAACCTCGCGGCATCACCTGTCGCGAGGTTTTTATGTGCAAATCAAATCCCCGTTGCGGATTTCGCGGACGTGGCGATATTCTCCGCGTGGTCGCCAATACGTTCGAGGTTCGTCAGCATGTCCAGATAAATCATGCCGTTCTTCGCGGAACACTTGTGGTTCTTCAAGCGATCCATGTGGTGGCTGCGGAGGGCTTCGGTCGTCGTGTCGATTTCGTCCTCCACGCCCTCCACTTCGCCCAGCAGCGTGTCGTCCGTTACCTGCGCCTTGAACATGTCCAGCGAGCGCTGCATCTGCGCGCGCACAAGGTTCGACAGGCTTTCCAGCTCCTGTACCGCCTTGGGCGAGAATTTCACCTCGTCCTGATTCTTCAGCTGCGCCGATTCCATAATGTTCTGGCTGTGGTCGCCAATGCGCTCCATGTCGTTGACGACGTGGAAGAGCGAGCCGACCAGCTTCGTGTCCTTCTCGGACAGGTCAAGCCCCTTCACTTCCACCAGCGAATCGGTGATTTCGCGGTTCAGGTAGTCCAGCACGTCTTCGTTCCGCGCCAGCTCTTCGGACTTCTTCGCGTCCCACTCGTTGAAGCACTCCATCGCCCGCTGGAAGTTGCCCATCGCAATGCCGCCCATGCGCTGCACTTCGTTGAACAGCTGCGCCACGGCAATCGGCGGCGTTTTGAGCATACGCGCGTCAAAGTAGCGCAGCTTCATTTCCTCGGCGGTCGAGCCGTCGCCCTTGATCAGCAGGCACGCCAGCTTCTCCAGCCAGCTTGCGGCGGGCAGCAGCAGCGCCGTCGTCGTGACGTTGAAGAGAATGTGGACGATGGCGATTTGCAGCTTGAGGTTGCCGGGGGAGAGCATCTCGACCCAGCTTGCCAGCGGCAGGCAGCAGGCGATGATGACGAAAATCACCGTGCCGATGACGTTGAAGAGCAGGTGCACCGTCGCCGCGCGCTTGGCGGTGGAGTTTGTGCCCGCGCACGCCAGCAGCGCCGTGACGCAGGTGCCGATATTCTGCCCGAAGAGGATGAAGATGGCGCTGTCCAGCCCAATCAGCCCCTGCGCGACGAGCGTTTGCAGGATACCGATGCTGGCGGCGGAGGATTGCAGGACGGCGGTGATGCCCGCGCCAATCAGCACGCCCAGAATCGGGTTGTTGATGGACGCCATCGCCTTCTGGAAGCCCTCCCACGTCCGCAGCGGCTCCATCGCGCCGGACATGGTGTTCATGCCGATGAACAGGATGCCCAAGCCCATCGTGATGGTGCCGAACTGCTTGGCGGTTCTGTACTTGTCGGGAAGATTCGAGAGAATCAGCCCCAGAAACGTGAAGATGGCGGCGAAATCAATCTGCACCGACAGCAGCAGCGACGTGACCGTTGTGCCGATGTTTGCGCCCATAATCACGCCGACCGCCTGCGTCAGGGACATCAGCCCCGCGTTGACGAAGCCTACGACCATGACCGTCGTCGCGGAGGAGGACTGCACCACCGCCGTGATGGTGATGCCCGCGAGCATGGCGAGGAAACGGTTGCCCGTGACCATGCCCAGCAGCTTTTTCAGCCGTGTACCCGCCGCTTTTTCCAGCGCTTCGCCCATCAGCTGCATTCCGAACAGGAACAGCCCCAGTCCGCCGAACAGGGATAAGACATTCATAATCGTCATGGTGGTTCGTTTCCTCCGAGCGTGCCGCAATGCAGCAGAATTCCGCCTGTGCGGGGAAAAATCGCATACATACCTACTTTACCACACTTTGCGCTTGTTTTCAACTGAATTTTACAGATTCACGGAGATTTCAGCGGGGGACAACCCCTCCGTCCCCACCCCGCGCACGAAAAAAGCCGCCCCGAAAGGCGGCTGTGGTTACATCGGCTTGCCGTACTCGTAGAGGGTGTCGCTCGGCAAATCGACATCTTCGTTCCAGAATACGCACGTCCGGCTTTCGTCCAGCTGCACCTGCTGGAACAGCCCGTGTACATCCCGCAAAACGCCGTAGCCGGGCAGGGCAAAATCCTCCTTCACGTCGTACCGCACGCGCCGCCCGTCGTCGAAGGACACGGACAGGCAGTAGTCCGGCAGCGGGGTCACGCTCTTGATGCGTGGAATCATCCCGCCACCTCCCTCATCATGTGGTAAAACGTCCCTTCTCCGCTGAGTGTCACCCGCTTCACCGGCTCGCCCACCACCCGGAATCCCGCCTTCTCGTAGCAGCGAACGGCGCGCGTGTTCCACGTCCGCACTTCCAAGTACATCGGCTTGCCCGGATACAGCCGCTGGGATAAATCCCACGCCAGCGCCGTCATCTGCGTGCCGTACCCCTGTCCGCAGTGGTCGGGATGCGCCCCGATGCCGAAAAACACCTCGCTGCCCTCATCGGACAGGTTCACGAAGCCCACCAGCGTTTCGCCATCGTAAAAGGAATAGAAATTGTTTGCCGGATTCGCAAAACCGTATCCGTGCTTCTTCTGCTCGGCATACGGCGGATTGTTGTACATCGCGTATTCGCCGGGGTACTGCCACGCGCAGATGGCTTCCTTCTCGGCTTCGGTGGTCGGATGATACGTCAGCATGGGCGTTTTCCTCCTTGGGGATATTTCTGATTATGCAAAAAACCGGAGGCAGCCTGCGCCGCCCCCGGTCAAATCCTCGATTATTGCAGCACAATGCCTTCCGCTTCCAGCTCCGAGCGGGTGCAGAGCCGCAGCGTCACATAGTTCTGCTGGCAGATGATGTAGCCGCCGCCTTCGCGCGTGTCCTTGTTCTCCAGCGTCACGATGCCCTGCGTGATGCAGTCGTGGTCGGCGCAGCTGGCGTCGGTCATCTCGATGCTCGTCTCCGTGACGTGGATGATGTTCACGCACACGCCGTGGATCAGCCGGTAGTACCCGTCCTCCAGCAGCGGAATCGGCTCGTACGTCTTTGTGCCGACTGTCACAAGCAGGAACGCGACGGCTTCAGACGGGTCGCGAACCGCGCTTGCCATCGGGGAGGGCGCAATGCCGGGGTCAGTACCGCGCGTCGCCGGGTTCAGCTTCGCGAAGCTCAGCGATTCGTTCGATGCCGCCAGAATCGCCTGCGCGTCGGCGAGGGTTTCCTGCGTCGTCGTCAATTCCGCCTCTGCCGCGGCAAGGGTTGCCTTTGTGGCTTCCAGCTCCGTCGTGGCGGTGGTCAGGCTGTCCTTCGTCGCGGCGAGTTCATTTTCCGCGGTGGTCAGGCTGTCCTTCGTCGCGGTGAGTTCGGCTTCCTTCGCGGTCAGACTGTCCTTCGTCGCGGAGAGCTCGGCTTCCTTCGCGGTCAGGGTGTCCTTCGTCGTCGTGAGTTCGGCTTCCTTTGCGGTCAGGCTGTCATTTGTCGTCGTGAGCTCGGCTTCGGTGGCGGTCAGCGCCGTCTTGGTGTCGGACAATTCCGTCGTGGCGGCGGCAAGGGTGCCCTTCGTCGCGGTCAGCTCGGTTTCAGTGGCGGACAGGCTGGTTTTTGTGTCGGACAGCTCCGTCTGCGCGGCAGTCAGCGTGTTCTGCGTCACCGCCAGCTCGGCTTCCGTCGCGGCGAGCGCTTCCTTCGTGTTCTCCAGTTCATATTCCTTCGCCGGCAGGGATGCCTTCAAGGTCTCCAGTTCGTTCTGCGTGGTGGACAGCGTGTCCTTCACTGCTGCCAGTTTGGTCTGGGTGATCATCAGCGTGTCCTTCGTGGATGCCAGCGTGGTGTCGCGGCTGTTCAAGGCAGTCTGCGTTTCTGCGAGGGTGGCTTCGGTGGACGCGAGGGTGTCCTTTGTGGCGGACAGCTCGGTTTCGCGGTCAGCAAGCGTGCCCTGCGTTTCGGCGAGGGTGGCTTCGGTGGACGCAAGGGTGGTCTGGGTATCCGTCAAGGCGGCGGCGGTCGTGTCCAGCGTGGTCTGCGTGTCCGCGAGGGTCGCTTCGGTGGACGCGAGGGTGTCCTTCGCGGCGGACAGGCTGTTTTCGGTGTCCGTTAAGGAGGATTGGGTGGAGGACAGCGCGCTCTGCGTGTCCGTCAGCTGATTCCGGGTGTCCGTCAGCGAATTGTGGCTGACGATGAGACCGGCGCCAAGTGCGATGGAGGAAACTGCCAGCACGATGGCGGCAATCATCCAGATGATGGTCTTTTTCCGGGCGGCAATGGGACTCATAGCAATCCTCCTAACAAACGACGAAAATGGGCGGAAAACTTCCGTTTTTTCCAGTTTACCACCGTCGGGGGAAGTTGTCAATCTCGAATTTCGCGGAAGCACAAAAAACGCCCCTCCGCCGACAAAAGCAGAGGGGCAGGGGAAGGCGGATTAGGGCACCACCGCACAATTCGGCGGCGCGTCTGACGATGTCTTTTCCGCCATCTGCGGCATGCAAATTCCTCGATTTACCGCCAGTAAA